>OKXB01000104.1_pt1 | contig 99545 bp, 88 predicted proteins | sample 1601731 | NCBI WGS metagenome assembly OKXB01 (sample SAMN04414077, study PRJEB24778) | human gut metagenome | material: faecal | host: Homo sapiens
AGCTTACCAAAGACTCTAACATTGAATTTTCCATGATGCAAAGATAAGATTTTTTCTTTCTTTCCCCACTATTTATCGGGTGAGCCCATTATCATTGGCTATGTCTTTTTACAATCATATGCATTACAATAAGATTTAGCACACATAAGATAATGCCTATAAACGCATAAACAAACATTTCGTACAAGGAAAAAAATGAATATGTTTTAATCATTGCCCAAAAACAATATGGCAAACAAAACGCTGTTGTAAAGATGGCAGGAATATATCCTTTCCACACAACGAACTGTATAAAATGTACTACAAGATGAATCGCAAATGCCGCCAGACAACAATACCATACAACAATCTTGCCGAAATAAAGACACATTAATGTACATAATGAAACAATAATAAATTCTTCAGCAGCAACAACTATAAACCTTCTGGTGGTCATTTGTTCCATCCACACAATAATATGTCCCAGATTTGAAAAACGCTCACGTAAAGCAGCCTGATTTTTATCCAACCATGAACGCACCATTATTATTTCCTCCAACTCATGCAGCAAAAAGAATAATGGCAATAACGATACTACAATAGAAACATCCATCTTATATTATTTTTCGCATCATAAAATTTGTCATAATCATACGATTGGCCTGAACACGCTGCTCACGCTCAACCTTATAACCATGGTGTTCAAAAAACGGACGGGCAGTAATACTCACCTCAGATGTCATTTCTTTTATTCCATGCTCCGATGCATAAGCTTCTATTTTCTGCAACAGAGCCGTTGCGATGCCCTGACGCTGGTAATCTTTATGCACAAACATTGAATGAAGATAGCCATCCCCTCTAAGGGCTGTAAAACCAAGCATCTGGCCTTCAACATCAGTAGCAACAATAAAATACAAAGTAGAAAGCAACTGTTCCCAACGTCCGTCGCTTTCACAGCACGACGCCCAGTCTGCCACTTCTTCTGCCGTATAGTCACGACGATTAACTGCCATAACAGTATTACAAAAAAGTTTTTTAAGCTCCTGTATGTCTTTCATCGTAGCAGTACGAAATTTACATTCTATTTTCATTGCATTATCATTATTTTTCATTACACAACTTAACACAAACAGATGTTTCTGTTATTATTACAGAAATACATCTAAGAACAAAGGTATAAAACTTATTCGTTATTCCGGCATTAAAGGACAAAATCAACAAATATATTTTATTTAGTTATAGCATATTTTTTAACGACATAACAAGAACAAAAAGAAAATTGTTGTTTACGGACAAATATATTCACCGACAGACATCTCATACAGACAAATTGGTATTCCATTAGTTTTCATAGCATCTGTAAACTGTTACATCGTCTCTTCCATCAAAAGTTTTCTCCATATCATCCATAACTTCAATGGCTCTGACATCAGAATAAAGACTATAAATTTAGGGCATATTGCAACATACATATTCCAAAATGCGCAATTGCAACTAAGTTGCATCCGTTTTACGTTATTTTTGCATAAATAATAAATATGACAAAACATTATTAATAAAGCTACATAAAATAAACATGAAGAAAAACATCTTAATTACATCTGTACTAAGCATGCTGGTCATGGTTTCATGTCAGCACAAACACACACACAGCGAAGAGGCAGACGCACACGAAGGTGAAGAAAAAGGCCATTCAACCGAAATTGTTATTAGTCCGGAGCAGGCTCACCAGGCAGGCATAGTTGCCGAGATTATCAAGCCGGGCAACTTCAGCGGAGTTATTCCGGCCGGAGGCAAAATTCTTGCAGCATCCGGCAATGAAGCCACAATAGTGGCAACCGTGCCAGGTATAGTAAGATTTCAACGTGGCATAACAGAAGGAACATCCGTAAGCAAAGGAGGAACGGTGTTCACCATCTCAGCAGACAAGCTTCAGGATAATCCGGCAAAGCAGGCTGCAATCGCATATCAGACAGCCAAGAAGGAGTATGAACGCGCAGCAAAGTTAGTGAAAGACAATATCGTCACACAGAAAGAATTCAACAGCATAAGAGCCAACTACGAATCTGCAAAGATTGCCTACGAGGCATTCTCTGGAAGCAAAGGCGGAAGCGGAGTGGCCGTAACATCGCCAATAAGCGGATATGTAAAGACATGTCTTGTAAAAGAGGGCGACTATGTAAGCGTCGGACAGCCTATGATGAACGTCACCCAGACACGCAAGCTATATCTAAAGGCCAATGTCCCAGAGCGATATTACTCGATACTGGGTACCGTCAAGTCGGCTAAGTTTAAGACAGCATACAGCGACAGAATATACAACATAGGAGCAATGAACGGCCGTCTTGTTGCCACCGGCAAGTCAACAGGCGACGGATCACCCTATATTCCCGTAACATTCGAGTTCAACAATCAGGCCGACGTCATGCCGGGAGCATTCGTTGAGACTTATCTTTTGACGTCAGAACGCCCCGGAGTAATAAGTGTTCCTGTGTCTGCACTTACCGACGAGAACGGAGTAAACTTTGTTTATATACAGACAGACGCCACTTGCTATGAGCGCCGTGAGGTGGAAATAGGCGAAACCGACGGTGAGAGAGTTGAAATAAAAAGCGGCCTGAAAGGCGGCGAGAAAGTAGTTACCAAGGGCGCAACTCAAGTAAGACTGGCATCAGCCAGCACTAGTCTGCCCGCACATTCGCATCAACACTAAACCAAGGATAAGCAATGCTGAACAAAATAATAAAATTCTCACTGCAAAACCGCCTGCTTATACTTGTTGCAGCGGTACTGTTGATTATTGGAGGCATCTACACAACAGGGCAAACTGAGGTAGATGTATTCCCCGACCTTAACGCCCCTACTGTGGTTGTCATGACCGAAGCCAACGGCATGGCGGCAGAAGAGGTGGAGCAACTTGTAACATTCCCTATCGAAACAGCTGTGAACGGAGCCACGCATGTACGCCGTGTGAGGTCTTCCTCAACGACGGGATTCTCTGTTGTATGGGTTGAGTTCGACTGGAGTACTGATATTTATCTGGCACGCCAGATTGTTTCAGAGAAGCTTGCTGCCGTAAACGAGACTCTACCCGACAACGTAGGGCAGCCAACCTTAGGTCCGCAGTCGTCTATTTTAGGAGAGGTTCTCATCGTCGGCCTTACGGCAGACAGCACATCAATGACCGACTTGCGCACATTGGCCGACTGGACGGTGCGCCCCCGACTGATGTCTACGGGAGGTGTGTCGCAAGTAGCTGTATTAGGAGGCGACATTAAGGAATATCAGATTTTACTTCATCCCGGCAGAATGAACCATTACGGAGTGACACTGGCTGAAGTTATGGCCGCAACTGACCAGATGAACCGCAACACCAATGGAGGCGTGATATATGAATATGGTAACGAATATATCGTTCGTGGCGTTGTGTCGACAGAAGACGTAAAAGAAATGGGCAATACCGTCGTAAAGACAGTCAACGGCGATGCAATAACCCTTGCTGACGTGGCAGACGTACAGACCGGACCGCAGGTTCCGAAACTCGGAACAGCTTCTGAGAAAGGAAAACCAGCAGTATTACTCACCGTAACCAAACAGCCCGACACCGGCACCATAGAACTTACGGAAAGACTTGAGGCTGCACTAAAAGACCTTAAAAAGAATATGCCGGCTGACGTACATGTATCTACCGACATATTCCGTCAGTCACGCTTCATCGAAAGCTCTATAAACAATGTTAAGCAGTCACTTTACGAAGGTGCTATATTTGTTGTCATAGTTCTGTTCCTCTTCCTTGCCAACGTCCGCACCACTGTCATTTCACTGATAACACTGCCGGTATCGTTGCTCATATCGCTCATTGTTCTTCATTATTTCCACATGAGCGTCAACACGATGAGTCTCGGCGGACTCGCAATAGCCATAGGTTCACTTGTCGACGATGCCATAGTGGACGTTGAAAATGTATGGAAACATCTGCGCGAAAACAGAGCATTGCCAAAGGAACAACGGCTTCCGGTGCTGAAAGTTGTATACAACGCTTCACGCGAAGTACGAATGCCTATCCTCAACTCAACAGCAATAATCATCGTAAGCTTTATCCCGCTGTTCTATCTAAGCGGAATGGAAGGACGCATGCTCATACCTCTCGGCGTGGCATTTATCGTGGCACTAGTGGCATCAACAATCGTTGCACTCACGCTCACGCCTGTACTGTGCAGCTATCTGCTAGGCCGCGACACCAAAGAGGGCATGCCAAAAGAGGCATTCGTAACAGTATGGCTCAAGAAGCACTATGAACACTGGCTCACATGGGCACTTGCCCACAAGCGTCCGGTTGTAGCCTCAACGGCAATACTTTTTGTTGCTGCTCTTGGATTGTTCTTTACTCTCGGCCATAGCTTCCTTCCGAAGTTCAACGAAGGCTCGCTTACAATAAACATCAGTTCTTTACCAGGAATATCACTCGAAGAGTCTGACAGAATAGGACGTCGTGCCGAAAATATCCTGCTGTCAATACCTGAGATACAGACTGTAGCAAGAAAAACAGGACGAGCAGAACTTGACGAGCATGCACTTGGCGTAAATGTGTCAGAAATCGAGGCACCATTTGAGCTGAAAGACCGCTCGCACGAAGAGATGCTCAACGACGTGAGAAAGAAACTTTCCGTAATAACAGGTGCCAACATCGAGATTGGCCAACCTATCAGCCACCGTATTGACGCCATGCTCAGCGGTACACAGGCCAGCATTGCCATCAAGCTGTTCGGTGACGACCTTAACAAGATGTTTGAAATTGGCAACCAGATAAAAGATGCCATAGGTACTGTAGACGGCATTGCCGACCTCAACGTTGAACAGCAGATTGAGCGTCCGGAACTCGAAATAAAGCCTAAACGCGACATGCTGAAACTCTACGGCATCTCAATCGCCGACTTTAACACATTTGTCCGTGTCAACATGGCAGGCGAGACAGTATCACAGGTATACGACAACGGCAGCAGCTTTAATCTTGTGGTACGTGCTGCCGAACACGACCGTTGCGACATGGAACGCATACGCGACCTGATGATAGACACGCCTGACGGCCGCAAAATTCCGTTGGCAAATGTTGCAGAAGTAAGATCTGCCATGGGCCCAAACACCATCAACCGCGAGAACGTAAAACGTAAAATTGTAATCTCTGCCAACGCGAGCGGACGCGACTTGCGCAGCGTGGTGAACGACATTCAGAAACGCATAAACTCAGAGATAAAGTTGCCGGAAGGCTATCATGTTGAATACGGAGGTCAGTTTGAGAGCGAGCAAAACGCAAGCCGTGTACTTCTGCTGGCATCATTGCTCAGCATCGTCGTAATATTCCTGCTGCTCTACATGCAGTTCAGAAACGCCCTCGAGAGCGGAGTAATCCTGCTCAACCTTCCTCTTGCGCTTATCGGAGGCGTATTCGCGCTGGTACTTACCACAGGAGAAGTCAGCATTCCTGCCATAATCGGCTTTATCTCGTTGTTTGGTATTGCCACACGCAACGGTATGTTGCTCATCAACCGATACAACACCCTCCGCGAAGAGGAACATCTTCCGCTGAGAGAATGCATAATGAGAGGCTCACTCGACCGTCTTAATCCTATACTTATGACGGCATTATGCTCGGCTCTCGCCCTCATACCGCTGGCTCTGCGCGGAAGCCTGCCCGGTAATGAAATACAAAGCCCTATGGCGAAAGTCATACTTGGCGGACTTCTCACGTCTACTTTCCTCAACGCATTCATCATTCCTATTGTATATGAGTGGATGAACCGAAAGAATATTATCAAAACAGACAACCAAAATAAGGAACAATGAAAAAAATAATATTGGCCGCCATGGCCTTTGCCGCAGTTGTCAGCGCAAAAGCTCAAGACATAAACGCCGTACTGAAAAGCGTTGAGCAGAACAACATGGAACTGAAAGCGCTGCTCAAAGGAAATGAGGCTGCAGACATAGAGAACAAATCGCAAAACACACTCGAGGACCTCTCGATAGAATACAGCCCATTCTTTCAGAGCGAAACAAGCGGTATCGCAAGTTCAGAGCTAGTCATTACCCAGGGGTTCGACTTCCCTACCCTTTACGGAGCGCGCAAGAAAGCCGGACAACTGCAGCGTAATGTGCTCGACATGCAATATCAGACGGCACGGCGCGACATTCTGGTCAATGCCAAGAAGCTCTGCCTTGACATCATCAACTACAACAAACAGAAACAACTGCTGCAGGAAAGACGCAAGAACGCCGATGAGCTGTTGGCCATGTTCGAACTCAAATTCAAGAACGGTGACGCCACATCACTTGAACTTAACAAAATAAAGCTCGACAGGATGAACCTTGAGACAGAACTTGTTCAGGCTGACACCAAACATGCCAATGCCATGCAACAGTTGCAAGCTCTTAACGGAGGACAGCCGATAGAGGTAAACATGACAGAATATCCACAAGCCCCGGCTGACGACGAAGTTACGATGTATGAAAAAGCCGTTGCCACAGACTGGACTGTCCGCACAGCACAGGCTTCTGTGCTTGCCGCAGAACAGGATGTGAAGGTGAACAAACAGAGTTGGATTCCTAAGTTTGAGATAGGTTACCGCCGAAATACTGAGGGCGACAATGCAAGCAACGGTTTCCTGATTGGAGGTTCGATACCTTTGTTCTCAAGCAAGAACAAGGTAAAAATCGCAAAGGCAAGACAGACCGAAGCCGTAATGCAACATGCAAATGCACGTATTAATGCCGAGAACTCGGCACGCACTATGATAAACCAGATGAAGCAGCTGAAAGCTTCGGCCGATGCATACGACGTGCCTTTGATGCGACAGACACTGAAATTGCTGCGCACTGCGGTTGAAAACGGAGAAATTTCCGTAACAGAGTATTACGTGGAAGCCGACAACATCTACAAAAACATGATTACGTATATGGACATTGAGCGCCAATATCAGGACGCCTTGACTGAAATATACAAAAACGAACTGTAGAGCTAAGATGAAGAGAGCCTGACAAATAGGCCAAAAAAAACGACGAAAGAAGCATTCGGGAAAAGGTGTCAACATCAGTCGCTGGTAAATGCTTAATGCCATACCATGATGTCTACCGCCTTTTTCCGAATGCTTCTTTTTATCTAAATACTCTATACATCTAATGCATTGTCCGGATTATATCGCCGGCCCAGTCTGCAAGCATCAGACTATACCCGTCAAAGCAATCACTGTTGCACCCGTCAGTCACAGAAGCAGCACAGAGCAAAATCTGCCTGTCTTCATCAGGAACAACATCTTTCAACCTGCTGAATGAAGCGACATAGTCGCCTGTATCATAATAATGTTTCATGCGAACTGTAAACCTGGCCGACTTAAAAAGTTCCGCAAGAACGCCCTTGTTCCGCGCATGAAGAAAATTGTGAAGACAAGCATGATAAATATTACATGCCCCTATCTTTACTGCACGGCGTATATCTTCTTTGGTGAAAAAGACACCAAAGCTGTCAAGCGAACCAATGATAGGCTGCGTGTCAAGAAAGAGCTGAAGCAAATCAGACTTCTCCCATCCACGCAATTCCTCCGAACCGGCAACAAATCCACAAATCATGCTGCTGCGGTCCATCGTATCAAGCATATTGCGATATGCAAATATGTCACGACGGCTCATGCCGTCAATGACAACAACAACATCTATATCACTGCCGGCAGTCTGCTCTCCACGCCCATAACTTCCCTGCAATCCGAAGAAGCGCAGACGCCTGCCGAAGAGTGAAACAAGCTTAACTCTGAAACACTCCAGCCATACATTAATATCAAAATCCTGCGACATTTTCTTTATTACTTGTATTTTTCCACTCGCTTAACGTCATAAGCATAAAATGTTCTGTACGTATATCGCCCAATGGTGAAATCTTTCCGCATTCTGTATGATGAAAAGTAAACCCACACTTCTCCATAACACGACGCGACTTAACATTTTCATCGTAATATCCACACCAAACCCGCTTTACGCCTAAGTCATCAAAACTATGGCAAAGCAGACGTTTAACAGCCTCAGGTATCAGGCCCTGCCCCCAATATGGGACACCAATCCAATAGCCTATTTCGGCATCATCCTCATTCATATCCGCACTATGTACTCCATTGCCAAACATTATGCCGACACTTCCAACTGGCTCCGCCGTAGCTTTCAATACAACAGCATACGTTTCTGGAGCAGAAAGAACAGTGCGTATAATATCACAACTGTTTTCTACAGACGTATGAGGCGGCCACCCTGCAACAGGCCCAACCAGCGGACTGCTCGCATATTTGTAAAGTGCCTCTGCATCATCCACATTCCAAGGACGGAGAATCAGACGTTCGGTCTCAAAACACTTATCAATCATATAATACTAAATCATTTATGCAAAATGTAAATACTCTATTCACCAAACACAATTGACTAGAAATCTCCAATGCTGTATTTCAAGCCAGGCACATATTATAGACTTCCAATCAATAGATTTTAATGTATCTTCAGTTATTAATAAACACCATATTGTTGGATACGTATTATTTTATATACAAATAACGGAGCAAAAAATGTTGTCAGAACCACCAACAGCCACAGATTGCCTGTCATAGGATTGTATGTAACAAGCATATCTCTGAACGAAAGACCTGCAGACATGCTGAAGACAACTTCAAATACTACAGTCAGAATCATCCATAATCCACCTATTATCAAACATCCTTTTCTGCTTAATTTTACCACACGCGGCAACAGAAAACATGATATGAGCAATATAAACAGACTCAGCAATACACCGCTTAACGCCATTGCACAAGCATTGCCCATATATTCAGCAAGTACGTGTTGACGAAACCCGCCATTGAGAATGGCTGCCGGAATAAAGCACAACCATACAAACAACGATTTTAATACATTAATCATCACGCGCTATACGCAAAATATTCAATAAAAACTACTTTAAATGTTTCAACAAACAGCAACAAATACTGCCATGCATAAACAAACGAACAAGCCCCCACTTAGAAAACGTCCTGTTCACTTGCAAACATACGACAAATCACCGGGGCGTCATTCTAATGACATTCGATCATCAGACAGCAAAAATACAAAGAAAACGAACACCCCACAATGAAAAGTTAAAATATTTTTCTTTGAGAATTACATTGACAAACTCATTCAAAAAGCCATATATATGCAAACATTATAAAATGCCTGCAAATAAGAAAAGACATAAAAGCTGAAACCATATGCAATTTCAGCAATTGCTAAAGATGCCAAAACTCTAAAGGCTTATCTCGAAATGCTGATAGTCCTTTGAACGGCGCCATGCCCCACCCCATGTAAACTCAGCCTCAATAAACAGCTTATATGCCAGATCATTGCGGTCAATCTTATAAGGAATGTCTTTACGCTTGTCACGATTAAAGGCATAAGGACGTCCTTCTTTCGGCTCTATAGTCCAGGTGCCGTTACTGTTCTTGCGGACATAAGGATTATAAAGCGCATTAATGTCTATTGCAAGTCCCTGACCATGCTTAGAAACCCGTGTCCTTGAGCCTGTCATAAACCTGAAATTAAAGCACGAAGTGTTGTTGGCACGCATCGAGGCCTGATCGTCTGCGTCATAATCGTCGATGAGCACCATACGTTCAATGCGGTAACCTGAATCATAAAGTTTTCTGAAAATTCTCAACACCTTACCGGCTATAGCCCTGTTTACAACCATCTCGCCGAGCTGTGTCTGCCCTTTGGCATTACGGTGCAGCATCTTCAGATAGCAAAGCTGGCTGCGCTTCATCGTGCAGTTGCGTTTCCACGACTTGAGCCACATGCGTTTGAACACCTTGTCACTAATATCTTCGCTTACAAAGCATCGGGATATGCCTACCGACTTGACATCTGAATCAGACACGACCGTGCCTGCACGCCATGACGACAGCCACAAAGGATCTGATGATGCAGCCTCTGCACTTACTGATGACAAACACGCTAGAAACGATACTACAAAAAACAATATTTTATTGACACCTTGCTTAAACATATTCTACTGATTAATCTGTAATTATTTACTTAGCCACAGCATGACGGAATGTCCATACGGCACAATCCGCCCAATATATTTTGTAGCACTTAAAAGCACATCGCGGCATTATGTCAGAATATTGGCACAAGCCGAATAAGCCCAACAATATTTTTTATGGCCAGAACGCACGTATAAATTCATCACCAAAAATCGTGCCATCGGCATAAACATGAAACATCATATTTTGACAAAAATACAGAAGCCTCCGTATATTCCTCAAGGAGTTATAAGGATCAAGACAAACTGCTGTTTTTTTATATTAGCAAATTGCTGTAGATATTTTTACAGACTCTGCTGGCAATGCCCATAAAGGCATACAGCAAGATATCTACTGGAAACAATAAACAGACAGAATAAATGAATATACAAATTATACATGCCTCAATACGGATTAAAGACATATTAAACTCATTAACAATGCTAATTACATAAGACGGAAAGAAGTAAAAGAATTTTACTTGCATAACATTGATAATATTTCATATAAAGAGAGAAAAACTCAATAGAAAGCAACAACTTACAAAATGAAGAAAACGGTAAAAAATCAGGACATGAGTTTTCTTTAATCTAGAAATTATAATGTTAATATAAATTTATTTTCTATCTGCATGGAGGTTAAATATTAAGACATATTTACATTTAGCATACACAAAAGTCAATAAAAAGGCATATTTTTAATTAAAACTCATGCATATTCAAGACATAAAAGCATGAGTTTGCCTTGCTAAATGAGCCGTTTCTGACCTCCAAACGGCATAGTAATATTTTTTAACTCTTCTTGTCTTTACCAAAAAACAATGTAAGTCATTGTATATCAACATATTGTCATATATATACTATTTTTGATATTTTTCGCTCAAAATCATTGGTTTGCAGAGAGCATGGCCACTCTGAGAGCGTTAAAAATAAAAAGTTTTCTGTCTGAACAGAGAATTATATTTACAAAACAGCGACAACGTAACAATGAAATTTCCATACAAAAAGAACGACAATAGACGAGACAATATAAAAAACAGAAACAACTCAAACAGCAGACATCATAATTAAACAGAAAGAACCATTATATCAAAACAAAGATAAAGAAAAGCCAAGAGCATCATACCCCCAAAAAGGAGGCACAGCAGAAAGAAAAAAGCAAAACAATCCTAAGACATAACAGAAGGAAGAAAACAAAAAAGCCGGCTCAAATGATGAGCCGGCCCTATTCTAAAATCTCTTTTTAAGAAAATTAAGCCTCAGCAGGTGCCTCTTCAGCAGAAGCCTCTGCATTTGCAGCAGCCTCGGCCTCAGCCTTAGCAGCAGCTGCAGCAGCCTTCTTCTCAGCTACCTTCTTAGCTATCTCCTCATTTACTTTCTTCTCAGCGTCAAGAGCTTTAGCAGCAGCGTCTTTCTTGCTCTTAGCCTCGTTTTCACGAATCTGGTCAAGACCCTTAACCTTGTTAGCTTTCCAAGCGTCGAACTTGCTCTGAGCTGCAGCCTCGTCGAAAGCGCCTTTCTTTACTCCACCGCGAAGATGCTTCATCATATAAACACCCTCACCTTTAAGGATATTGCGTACTGTGTCTGTTGGCTGAGCGCCAGTCTCAACCCAATAGAGAGCACGGTCGAAATTCAAATCTACCGTAGCAGGATTGGTGTTAGGATTGTATGTACCAATCTTCTCTGTAAACTTACCATCACGTGGTGCTCTTACATCTGCGATGACAATGCTGTAGAAGGCATAACCTTTACGGCCACCTCGCTGTAATCTGATTTTTGTTGCCATTTTTTATTTGTAATTAGGTTTGAATTTATGCTATCAACTCGTAATAGCGGCGCAAAGGTAATGCTTTTAGCTGATATAAGTGTTATTTTGCCTCGTATTAACTAAACATTTAACTATTTTTATTCAATATCCATGCCGGCATCACCTCTTAGAGCTGAAATTTACTGCTTAACCAGCTTCAGTCCGCACTCAAGACCATCCATTCCGCCAATAAGCGAAGCAGCTGTCTTAAGTGTTGAATTCTGTGACACAGAACCAAGTACGTTTACATACTCAAGAAGCTTTGACGCATTCATAACGATAAGAAGATTGTCGCCGTCAAGCTGTGTTGTTCCTACTATCTGTGAAATCTTGCCGCCGTATTTCAGCACAATGTTCTTATCCTCAATGGTGTATGTACCGGTAACTTTCTTTCCCATAAGCGTCTGGGTGAAGTTTCCCGACTTGTCAAAAGTCATGGTCACGCTGCCTTTCTTAAAGCCATAACCTTCCAGCTTGCTCTTCAGCTGAGTTTCTACAGCTGAAGAAGCCACCTTTCCACCTATGTTCTTCAGCATGTCATCGCTCGACAGCACAACTGCCGGCTCTTCATAAACCCATGTGCCTATGATTTTATCCTCTGTAGCCACCTTGTTTGATGAGAAAATACTCGTAAGCGACGATAACAAGCCGCCAACGCCTGAATTGTCTGAAGATGTTGTCTCAGTGGTTGTCTTTTCTGATGAGCCACCAGACACTACATTTTTCAGGATATTACCCAAACTGATCTGAGCGTCGGCCTGAACCGTGAAAAACAATGCGGTGCATAACAATGCACCCTTAATAAACAACTTTTTCATTTCAATCCAATTTAATCATTTAAGTATATATGCCCCACTTGGGCTGTTTCTTTTCAGTACATCTACCTTTAGCTGTGCCAAATCAGGATTACCTGAGCCTGCCAATCCCATTTCAACGGTCTTGCGAGCTAGTTCCGGATGATTGTTCTCCTCGCTTAAATGGCACAGCCACACATGATTGAGCCTGCCCGTGGCATTGGCTGCAAGACTTTGCGCACACAGTCTGTTTGACAGATGGCCGTTGCCGCCGGCCACTCTCTTCTTAAGGTATTCGGGATATGGGCCAGTCCGCAGCATCTCTTCGTCATGATTAGCCTCAATGACCAAATAGTCGGCGTCATTAATAGCCTTTGTCATTTCGTCGGTAACATGCCCGACATCTGTCATCAGGCAGAAATTGGTATTCTCGTACTTAATTTTAAAGCCTATATTGTCGCGACTGTCATGAGGCACATGAAATGCCGACACCGTGAAATCGTCCAGAACGATGTCCTTACCTTTCTCTATTATACGGACGTTTGCCGCATCTATCTTTTTCCTTACACAATAGTTGCTTCTTATACCCTCATGAACTTCTTTCGTGGCATACACAGGCACACCAAGACTGTTGCTGAAACTTCCTACAGACTTAACATGGTCTGCATGGTCATGAGTTATCAGCACATACCTTACGTTTTTTACGCTAAGGCCATAATCATGAAAATATTTTTTTAGCTTTCTTATTCCTATACCGATATCAATAAGTATGCCGTATGTCTCGGTATATATATAATAACAGTTTCCACAACTTCCACTACCGAAAGATATAAAATTAAGCATCTTGATATTTTTTGTCTGCAAATTTATAAAGAATTGACCATGGTACAAAAAAAAATGGTATCTTTGTAGAAAATTAATCAATATGAAAATATCTTTCCTGACCATCATTTGTCTATTAATTTTCGGTTCCTGTACAAAACATTATCAGTCGGAAGACGAGGAAAATATAATATCGGTGACTGACCAGTTTGCCTCAAATTATTTTAACTTTAAACTGAAAGAAGCCATACCCTTATGCACTCCGGAATCAGAAAAATGGATAAGATTCATGGCAAGCAATATATTTCAGGAAGATATCGATGTGATTAACAATAACACTGAAAGCACCACGCATGAAACCGACGAGGTGAACTATGTGAACGACACACTGGCAACAGTGAAATGCGACGCATACAATGTCTTTAAGATAGACACTATAGGACGTCCCGGAAGGATATCAGAACACGAAGTCTATAACATCAACGTGGTAAAAAGAGACGGCAGGTGGCTGATTAAAATGGAAGGCCCACTGCAAAGTGAAAAGCAAAATCGCGACTAAAATCAGGATGGAAGATGGCGTAATGTTCCTGCTGTGTGTCATAAGCCGGATTTATGGCCTTCATACCCATATCAAAACGAAGAATAAAGAAATCGAAATTGAGTCTTAAGCCCACTCCGTAAGCAACGGCTATCTGCTTATAGAAATCTTTAATGTCAAACTGTCCTCCGGGTTGTTCTTCGTAATACCTCAATGTCCATATATTACCGGCATCAACAAAAACAGCTCCATAAATCTTCCAGAACAGGAAAGAACGGAACTCAAGATTAATATCCAGCTTTATATCACCCGTCTGATTTATGAAGTCGATAGAGCCGTTTGTTCCCTTAAACTTTCCCGGTCCAAGTCCACGGACGCTCCATCCTCTCACAGAGTTGGCACCGCCTGAGAAATATCTCTTTTCAAAAGGCAAGACGCGGCTGTTGCCATAAGGATAGGCAATACCAAAACCAACATGAAAGGCAAGATTGTTACGTGAATCAAAACGGAACATGCGGGTATAGTCGAAATCTCCTTTCACATACTGAGCGAAAGCAATATTAAATAAGGTGTATTGATTGTCGCTGTTTACGCTGCTGCCAATCAGGCGTGAAACACCGTTAAGAAGATTTCCTGCTGTCTCAATATTAAACTTATAGGCTTCGTCGCCATTATTGTACGACATGCCAAAGCCTAGCTTCATTATGAACAAGTCTTCGTAATTATACCTCAAAATAGAATTTCTGCTGTCCACATCGTCAAGATATTCTTCTTTAAATGTTTTCGAAATCCATGGCATATAAATATAGTTCAGGTCTATAAGATCTACATTATATCTACGCCTGCGCTTAACGTCATCCCAACGATATCTCACACCGGCAGAAAAAACACGGCGATGAAATTCAGGACGGTTCTGCATATTATAACTGGCCGTCAACTCAGTTACAGCAGCCGACTGTCTCTTAAAATTCTTTGAAAGGAACGGAACCAACAGACGCGGAAAGACAAGTTTCGTCTCCAGACTATATTCTTCATAGTCTTGATTCTGATAACCCTCAAGACCTGTAATGGCCTCAAAAGCCCCGCGCAATTTTACACTAAACGTTTCAGCACCTTTGAAAAGGTTCTTATTCTCATAAGTAAGCGATGCTGCAGCTCCAAAGTCTCCGGCAGTGTTTGTTCCTTCAGGCTGAAAGATTATACTGTTTATCTTATTTGTGCTGATACCGATATCACAGTTAAGCTTATCACTGTCAGGAAGCTCGTTGAATCGTATATTTGTATATTTTACAATCTGGAGACGGCTGAACCTGTTATATGTTTTCTGAAGTGCTTCCGAATTAAAATATTCTCCCGGTTCTATAAGAGTATTCTCTTCAAGCACAGACTGGCGCAAAGGCACATAATTACGTTCGTCATTGCTGTAATATGTAACATCATTTATTTTATAACGGGTGTGTGCCTCTTCAGGACTTTTGCTGTTGGCGGTATATTTATGCAAATGCAACGTAAGGTCAACATCGGTGCTTCCCCGCACCGAATCGGCTGAATATGTAATAAAATCCTTATGAAACTTATAATATCCGTTGTTATTTAAATATTTTGTCAGTGCCTTTCGCTCATTGTCAAGTTCGTTTGTCAGGAAAGGCATACCTACACGTAATCCAGGCTTAAAGCCTCCCTCTTCACCAGTATTCAAGAATTCCGCAATTTTATCATCTTGAATATCATAACTGACAGAACTTATGTGATACAAAGGACCCGGATGAAGGTTATAAACAACAACAACTTTCTTTTTCTTTTTAAAGTCGAGGTTATAATCTACGGTAGCCCTAAGGTATCCAAGACCATGCAGCACATTCTCTAAATCAGAGCATGTCATGGCTGTCTGAAGAGAGTCAAACAGAACAGGGTCTTCGCCTAAATCACGAAGTTTTTTGTTTATCCATTTAGTGGAATCCTTGCCGGACAACGCATAAGTGCCGAGAGGTATCTTAAACAGGGAGAACCACTTTGAATTGCCTTTCTGCCTTATATATGCCTTAAGTCTGTCTGGATTGACGTCCTTAACATCAGACTTTATCTCTGCATCATCCAAAAGGAACTTTCCTTCCGGTATGAACTTCGATGCAGAACACCCTGACAGCACCAGCACGACAATCAAGAGCGAAACAAATAAAGAAATATATTTAGATACCTGTTTTATCATTTAATGCAAATTTCAAGTTGCAAAAATAATAAAATTTTAGTACTTTTGCCAACGTTATTACAATGAAATTGGTATAACGGCAATAAGTTTAGGCCAACCGGTCTGAAAAGATTTGCGTAAAAGATTATTTATATTTAATATAATGTCAGACACAAACACCATATAACAATAAATCCGTCAACACCATGATTTCAAAAAATCTCATTAAATATATACGTTCACTCGAACTTAAGAAAAACAGACAGAAAGAAGGTGTCTTTGTGGCAGAAGGCCCTAAAGTTGTAGGAGACTTATCGGAGATATATAATCCGGAACGTCTTATTGCTACAGAAGAATGGTATAAAGCTAACAACAAAAGCGCAAGGCCACAAGACGTGACGGTGACAGACGATGAGCTAAAGAAAATAAGCTTCTTACAGCATCCACAGCAAGTGATGGGAATATTCAAGATACCTACCCATACTCTGGACATCAGTATATGTGAACGCGAACTCTGCCTTGCACTTGACAGAGTGCAAGATCCGGGCAACCTCGGAACTATCATAAGAATAGCCGACTGGTTTGGCATTTCAACAATATTTTGCAGCAACGACACTGCCGACGCTTATAATCCTAAAGTAGTACAGGCAACAATGGGAAGTATCGCTCATGTAAACATAATCTATACAGACCTGAACGAAATTATAGAAAATAAACCGGCTAATGCATTGGTATACGGAACAGCATTAAACGGGACCGACATATACGCACAGGAGCTGACTCCAACAGGAATTATAATCATGGGAAATGAGGGCAACGGAATATCCCAACAGATATTGTCAAAGGTTGACAGATCGCTATTCATACCTTGTTACCAAAAGAACAAGAAAGCTGATAGCCTGAATGTCGCAATGGCAACAGCGCTCACATGTGCAGAATTCAAGAGACAGACAAGAAATAGCGACAGCAATAAACAGCAAAAAGCCGAATAGACGGCAAAGTGTCATCATTTCAGAAGCTAAAGTGCAATTCCGACACATTGGCAATGTCAAAATGTAGCAATAACATTAAATCATACAAAAAATTAAAAAGCTATAAATTATTGTTTCATTAAATAATTATATGTATATTTGCACATCTTATAAAACCTATAAAATATGAAAATTTCACGTATAGAGCATTTAGGAATAGCCGTACAAAGCATTGAAGAGGCTTTACCTTATTTTGAAAATGTATTAGGACTGAAATGTTATGCAGTCGAAGAAGTTGCAGACCAGAAGGTTAAAACAGCTTTCTTGAAATGCGGAGAAGTAAAACTCGAGCTTCTCGAGCCAACATCACCCGACAGTACAATACAGAAATGGCTCGACAAAGGCAATCACGGAGTACATCATGTAGCATTCTGCATTGAAGACGGTGTAAGCAATGCTTTGGCTGAATGCGAAAGCAAAGGCGTACGTCTCATTGACAAGGCTCCAAGACCAGGTGCAGAAAAACTGAACATCGCGTTCCTGCATCCGAAATCAACATGCGGAATACTTACAGAACTCTGTGAGAAATAATAATTCTTTTATTAAAAATTAAAGAGGGACGACAGGGAATTAAAGACAATGTGAATTTCAATTAATATTGAATTTTGCCTTTAATTCCTTGTGCTATTATAGCACCGCTTTAAATCTTAATATGAATAAAAACGCTAAAAACATAAAAAATACATTCAGAAATCATGAGTAAACAAGTAGAAAAAATCAAGGAGCTTATCGCTAAACGCGAGCAGGCTCGTCTCGGTGGCGGCGAAAAAGCTATTGAGAAACAGCATGCACGTGGAAAATACACAGCCCGCGAACGTATAGATATGTTGCTTGATGAAGGCAGTTTTGAAGAAGTTGACATGTTCAAGCTTCACCGTTGCACAAACTTCGGCATGGAAAAGAAACAGTATCTTGGAGATGGCGTTGTTGCCGGAAGCGGAACAATTGACGGCAGACTGGTATATATTTTTGCACAGGATTTCACCGTAAACGGCGGTTCACTCTCTGAGACCATGGCCCAGAAGATATGCAAAGTTATGGACATGGCAATGAAGATGGGCGCTCCTGTAATTGGTATTAACGACTCTGGCGGTGCACGTATTCAGGAAGGTATCTGCGCACTTGCCGGTTACGCTGAAATATTTGAAAGAAACATTCTTGCATCAGGTGTTATACCTCAGATTAGCGGTATCTTCGGACCGTGTGCCGGAGGTGCAGTTTATTCACCGGCATTGACAGACTTCACTCTGATGATGGAAAATACATCATACATGTTCTTGACAGGTCCTAAAGTTGTTAAGACTGTAACAGGTGAAGACATCGACCAGGAGCACCTCGGAGGCGCAAGTGTACACTCTACAAAGAGCGGTGTTACACACTTCACAGCTTCTACAGAGGAAGAGGCAATGGAAATGATCAAGACATTGCTGAGCTATATTCCGTCTAACAACATGGAAGAAGCTCCCCGCAAGGAATGCAACGACCCGATCAACAGAATGGAAGATTCTCTGAACGAGATCATTCCTGAAGATCCGAACATGGCATACGACATGTATAAGGTTATTTCAGCAATTACCGACGACAACGAATTCTTTGAGGTTCAGCCTAAATTCGCAAAGAACATCATCGTTGGTTTCGCTCGCTTCAACGGTCAGAGCGTAGGTATCGTTGCTAACCAGCCTTCATGCTACGCAGGTGTACTCGACGTTAACGCCAGCCGCAAAGGTGCACGTTTCGTTCGTTTCTGCGACGCATTCAACATTCCTATCGTAAGCCTTGTTGACGTTCCTGGATTCCTCCCGGGTACAGGTCAGGAGTACAATGCAGTTATCCTCCACGGAGCACAGCTGCTTTATGCTTACGGCGAAGCCACTGTTCCAAAGGTAACAGTTACTTTGCGTAAGAGCTATGGCGGAAGCCACATCGTTATGGGCTGCAAGCAGCTGCGTACAGACATCAACTATGCATGGCCTTCTGCTGAAATCGCAGTTATGGGTGCAAGCGGTGCCGTTGCAGTTCTTTGCGCTAAAGAAGCAAAAGAGCACGAAGATCCGAAGGCATTCCTGGCAGAAAAAGAAGAGGAATACACAGAGATGTTCGCTAACCCATATCAGGCAGCTAAATATGGCTACATTGATGATGTTATAGAACCGCGCAACACTCGTTTCCGCATCTGTCGCGCCCTTGCTCAGCTTGCTACAAAGAGAGATGGTCTTCCTGCTAAGAAGCACGGAAACATTCCTATGTAATTGTTTCAAAACTTAAATGTCAGTGACAATGAAGAATAACGAAGTATATGCCGCCATAGCACTAGCCTTGCACGAATACAACGGAAATAACGTGCACGACAAAGAAGCTGGTGTCATTACAATAAAGAGCAAGCACTCCGAATGGGAGTCTCATATACTCACAATGACGCAACATCCTTAAGAACAAAACAATATGAAAGAATATAAATATACAATCAACGGCAACAAATATGAAGTTGCAATAAACAGTATAAACGACAATATTGCCAACGTTGTTGTCAACGGTGAAGAATACGAGGTTCAGATGGAGAAGGAACCGGAACCCGTAAAGAAGAAAGTTGTTGTTCGCCCTGTAGCACAGCCCGAGGCAGAAACAGCTTCTGCTCCAACATCAACCAACAAAGTAGACCTGAACAATGCTGTAAAGTCACCGTTACCAGGTGTAATAACAGAAATAAAGGTGAAAGTTGGCGACGAAGTAAAAGCCGGAGACACCGTTGTTGTTCTTGAAGCTATGAAGATGGCTAACAATCTTGACGCAGAAAAGAGCGGCAAGGTTACAGCTGTCCTTGTAAAAGAGGGTGAAAGTGTTATGGAAGACACCCCGCTTGTAGTTATTGAATAATCAGTCTTAAACTACCAAGGCCTTCGGGCTTTGGTTGAAAAATTAAAGCGGAAACAATGAAAAAGATAATTCATGTTTCCGCTTTTATTGTATCTTAGTCTTAAACAAAAAATCTGTCTACTGATTTACCACACTTACTTGACCAGTCTGTTGTTCTCAGGAAAGACCACCGTTGGCTTAAAATGCTTAGCCTCTTCAAAATCCATCAATGCATAAGCAATGATTATAACGGTATCACCTACCTGGCATTTTCTTGCAGCCGCACCATTGAGACAGATACAACCGCTGCCACGTTCACCTTTTATTATATATGTCTCGAGGCGCTCACCATTATTATTATTAACAATCTGAACCTTCTCACCTGCAATAAGATTAGCTGCATCCATAAGATCCTCATCAATGGTTATGCTGCCCATATAATTAAGGTTGGCCTCAGTAACCTGAACACAATGCAACTTACTCTTTAAAACTTCTATCATCATAATTTTATATATCGTTATAATGTTCAAGCACGAAAGTATCCTACAACTTCGGCTCCTTAAATTTAATATGGTCAATAAGACGCACAGGACGTGAGCCGCAGTAAACAGTTATACAACCTACGACATAGTCAGAGTCAGACCATTCGTTTACAGGCAAAAGAGTATCACCGTCTACAATCTCGAAATACTCAACGTCAAGTCCGTCGACAGCATTTATTGCACCAACAACAAAATCGTGAGTTTCTTTTACACTGTGATTTGCGCTATATTCAACACCTTCGCTCAGCGCCTTGAATATAACAGGAGCAATTGCACGTTCATCTTTTGACAGGAGCGCATTGCGTGAAGAACGAGCCAGTCCGTCTGCATCGCGGACTATAGGACATTCAACAATGTTCACCTTCAAAGACAAAGCCTTAACCATAGCTTTAATTACAGCTATCTGCTGCCAGTCTTTCTCTCCGAAATAAGCTCTGTCCGGATTTACGATATAGAATAATCTGCTTACAACCTGACATACACCATTAAAATGTCCTGGGCGATGTGCGCCCTCCATTACGGTAGAAACCGGAGGATATTCAAAGTGACGTGTATCAGGAACAGGATACATCTCCTCTACAGAAGGCACAAACACATAATCGGCATGAACCTTCTCCAACAGTTTACAGTCGTCCTCAACAGTCCGAGGATATGATTTTAAATCTTTAGGGTCATTAAACTGTGTAGGATTAACGAAAACAGAAACTACCGTAATATCATTATCCTCTACACTTTTCTTAACCAAAGACGCATGTCCCTCATGCAGGGCGCCCATTGTGGGCACCAGTCCCACAGTTTTCCCGGCTTTACGGTCGGCAAACAAAGCGTTTTGAAGTTCTACTATTTTATGAAATACAATCATTGTATAAATGTTTAACACCTCGAAATTGAGGTGCAAAATAACAACAAATTTCTTAAATAAAAAAGAATAATTAAAAAAATATGCCAATAAGAGCAGGCATTTCTCTAAGTTTATAAAAAAAGTTACCCGTATACGAAGTTTTTTTTGTACCTTTGCAAGGATAAAAATTAACATCATGAAGGCAAAAAAGGTATTATTTATAAATCAAGAGATTACTCCTTATGTTCCTGAAAGCGAAATGTCAAATTTAGGCCGTCAGATACCTCAGATCATACAAGAGAAAGGATATGAGATACGGACGTTCATGCCTAAATGGGGAAATATCAACGAAAGAAGAGGACAGCTTCACGAGGTAATCCGTCTGTCAAGAATGATGTTGATTATCGACGAGACAGACCATCCGCTTATTATCAAGGTTGCCTCAATACCTGCAACAAGAATCCAAGTTTATTTTATCGACAACGAGGATTACTTTACAAAGAGGCTTATGGCAAAAGACGAGAACGGAGTTGAATACGACGACAACGGCGAGCGTGCAATATTCTTTGCACGTGGCGTGCTTGAAACCGTAAAGAAGCTGCGCTGGACACCCGACGTAATACATTGTCAAGGTTGGATGTGCTCAGCAATTCCGCTTTATGTAAAAACAGCATACAGGGAGGAACCGTCGTTTGCTAACACAAAAGTTGTAACATCTCTTTTCTCAGAAGAGCTGAAAGGCGGACTCGGCGAAAAATTCAAAGACAGCATAGCTTTCCGCGACGTGAAGTCTGACATTCTGGATAACTACAACAAAGACTTCAGTTTCATGGATTTAGAGAAACTTGCGATTGACTATTCTGACGGAATAGTCAAAGCCGGTGCTGACGTAAATCCAGAAATAATAAAATATGCAACTGAAAAGGGTCTGCCCGTAATCAGCCATCCGGAAAAAGAGGAAGACATCTGCCAGACATATCAAGAATTTTACGATAAAATATTCGACAGCATTTCAGAATAACATACTATTGTTTCATTAGATTAAACTTTCAATGAAAACTATTATCTATACTGTCATTGCAATAATGTCCTGCATAACGATTGCATCATGCGATGACACTACCGATTCTATCGGCAACTCTTTAACAGACAATATGGATATGTTGAAAGTAACAACTGACACTTTCAACGTTGCAACAAGGTCTATTGTAGCAGACTCAGTCTTGTCACGAAGCACAACTGGATATCTAGGTAAAATACGTGATATAGAGACTGGAAATTATATCACCGGTGACTTTATGGCACAGTTCAGTACACTGGAAAACTACAAGCTTCCTGAGAAAGACAGCATTGTAAGTCTGCAGGACGGAGAAGTCATAGCCGATTCATGTAGCATAAGACTCTTCTATACCGACTATTACGGCGACTCATTGGCTACAATGAATATTACTGCTTACGAGATGAACGAGCCGATGAAAGAGGGTGTGAAATATTATTCAAACTTCGACCCTATCGCGGAAGGACTTATCCGCAACGACGGCATGAAGGTAAACAAGACGTACACTCTGACCGACCTGAGCATAAGCGACGAAGACAGAGCTGACGAAAGCAGCTATACACCTAATATAAAAATAAACCTGAACAAGCCTTACACAGACAAGAATGGTGTAACCTATAATAATTATGGTACATATATTATGCGTATGTATTATGAGGATCCCGACAGGTTTAAAAATTCATATAACTTCATTCATGAGGTATGCCCAGGCTTCTATTTCAAGACCAACGACGGCATCGGCTCAATGGCTTACATAACAGTCAGTCAGCTGAACATCTATTTCAGATACCTCAACGACTCTACATACGTAGGTACAACTTCGTTCTCTGCAACCGAGGAGGTTCTTCAGACAACAAATATATCAAATGACAAGCAGAACATTGCTGACCTTGCAAACGACAACACTTGTACATATCTGAAGACTCCGGCAGGAATATTCACAGAAATCACATTGCCTGTGGACGAAATAACAGAAAACCACAGCAATGACACAATAAATACGGCAAAGATATCGCTTACACGAATCAACAACAATACTCACGACGAGTATTCTCTCAGCGCGCCTTCCACACTGCTGATGATACCGAAGGACAGCCTGTACACGTTCTTTGAGAACGGCAATAATGTTGATTATAAGAAATCATTCATTGCGACATACAGCTCGTCGACAAACCAGTATACATTTAATAATATATCAGGCATGATAACATATATGGCTGACATAAAGAAAAAAGGACTGGCTGAGAATTCAAACTGGCTGAGCGAACATCCCGACTGGAACAGAGTTGTGGTAATACCTGTATCGGTAACGACAAACTCGTCGAGCCAAATTGTAAAGATTGTGCATGACATGAGTCTGACAAGCACAAAACTTGTTGGCGGCAGTGAGAACCCATACGAGCCGATAAAGATAAATGTTATTTACAGTAAATTTAATCACGAGTAATGGCCGACAATTATCTGGAAAAGCATCAGCTTGAATATGAGAAGAGAAAAGCTGAATGGCTAAGAAAAAAGAAACATCTGCCTAAGATAAAGAAAACATCTGTAAACAATTCATATTAAATAAGTATAACCGGACTGCTCTAATTAAAGAACAGTCCGGTTATTGTTTTATATGACATACAATAAACAAGCAACCTTAACCATCACATTACAATATTACTACGTGCAGAAAGCAGATGACATTTTGGCTGTTTAATTCAAATATATAATAACACAATGTAAAATCAGCAATGTCCATAAAAATCACCAAACTAGAAACAGAAAGCTGAAAACTTGATAAAACGAGCCCTTATTTCTGCCGAAATAAGTAAAAATAAGACCATCAAACAGCCAAGTCGGTGAGTATTCAGACCAAATACAGTATGTTATCCATTACAAATAAGTAAGTTTCATCATGCAAACAAGTACATTTTAAATCACAAAAAGCCGTCTTTTAGACTGTAAAAGGGCATGTTTTGCAATATAGAACTACAGTCATTAATGCACACTCTCGTCCATCTTCATACAAAATATTAGCAGTCAACGACTTACATATGCACAGCATTTTATTGCAAAAATACCTGTCAAAAGCCGGAATAAATTATTCACTCAAGAAATGGTCTGCTATTAAAACACAGAAAGATACAGAAATATCGATTTTCAGAACATTCTGTCAAAACGCATATTCACAGAAATGCATTCTCCGGAAAGTATATAAAATAAAAGAGGTATCAGACAAGTTAATCTATTGTCTGATACCTCTATATGAAACAAATTGCTTATCCAATTACTTTAAAACGTGCAAATTTTAGCAGCAGTTGCTTTACGCCGGCATTCTTAAACTGCACAGTAGCCTTTGTATTTTCACCCACACCTTCAAGTCTTATAACAGTTCCAATACCAAACCGCTCATGCTCAATCACACTGTTCTCCTTCACCTGGCTTGAATTTGCCATCGACTTTTTAGCAGAAACAGCGCTTGATGCTGCAGCCTGAAGACGCCTGAAACGAGGCGAAAATGTATCAGACACAGGAGGAACGTCACGATGAACAGCTTCACGCGGCTTAGGATCAGCCTTAAACTGACTAGCCACAGGCCGACTGTTCTGCCACCTGTTGTCAGAAGAAAACAACGAGCCTCTGGAAGAATAAGAAGATGTTGCCCTCATAAATATATCCTTGGCATCTTCAACGTCAACAAACTCAGGCGAGATGTCTGTCAGAAAACGGCTCGGCGACTCCATCTCAACCTTTCCATATCTGTAACGGTTCTTTGCGTATGTCAATATACAATGGCGTTCTGCACGCGTTATCGCCACATAAAGCAGTCGTCTCTCCTCCTCCAGTTCACGCCTGCTGCCCATTGACAGAGAACTCGGAAAGATATTCTCCTCCAGTCCAACGACAAACACCACAGGGAATTCAAGTCCCTTGGCACTATGCACAGTCATCAGCGACACCCGTTCACCGTCAGCTCCGTCGTCGCTCTCCAGGTCAGTCTGCAATGACACTTCCTGCAAGAAGTCTGTAAGATGAACCTCATCAGCACGGCCTTCTTCTTTCCTGCCTTCAACAAACTCCTGTATACTGCCAAGCAATTCCTCGACATTCTCCTGACGGGCTATGTTTTCGGGAGTCTTATCCTGATATATGTCTGCAGAAATACCGCTGGCCTTGACCACTTCTACACCCAAAGCATAGGCATCAACCGTTACAAACTTCTCAATAAAACTACTTATCAGACACCTGAAGGCATCCAGCTTTGTAAGCGTGGCTTTGCTTGGATTAAATCCGTACAAAGCAGGTTCACATATCACACGCCACAAGCTCACTCCGTTTGCGGAGGCCACAGCGGCAATCTTTGCCACAGTGCTGTCGCCTATTCCACGCTTAGGATAATTTATAATTCTCTTAAAAGCCTCCTCGTCGTCAGGATTTACAACAAGGCGAAAATACGCTATGACATCTTTTATCTCCTTACGCTGATAGAAGCTGAGTCCGCCATAAATTTTATAAGGAATGCTCACCTTTCGCATGGCTTCCTCAAAACTTCTGCTCTGTGAGTTTGTTCTATATAGCACGGCAAAGTCATTATATCCGCATCTGTCAGCCCGCTTTATCCGCTTAATCTCATTGCAAACGATAATAGCCTCTTCACGGTCGCTGTATGCCGGTTTAACTGAAAGTTTATCACCATCGGCATTGCAGCTATAAATATCTTTCGGTATCTGCCGTTCATTGTGACGTATCAGGCTGTTTGCCGCCTGAACAATACGTTTGGTACTGCGATAGTTACGCTCCAGCTTGAACAGACGCGTTCCTGCAAACTGCTTCTGAAAATCAAGGATGTTGTCTATGTTTGCACCTCTGAAGGCATAAATACTCTGTGCATCGTCGCCTACGGCACAAACATGCATGTGCTCTTCAGCCAACAGCCATACAATCTTCTGCTGTACGGAGTTTGTGTCCTGATACTCATCAACAAGGACATACTTAAAGCGTTCAGAATATTTCTTGCGTATATCAGCGTCAGAAACAAGCAGACGATATGTATTTATTAGCAAGTCGTCAAAATCCATTGCATTCGCCTTCTTGCAGCGCTCGCAATACGCCGAATATATAGCCGACACAGCCGGCACTTTCTGTTCAGCATCACGTTCTATCAGGCTTCGGGTCCTGGCATATTCATCAGGAAACATAAGATTATTCTTAGCCATACTTATTCGCGCATGAACAGACGCCGGCTTATACACCTTGTCATCGAGTTGCATCTCCTTGATAATGGCTTTAATCAGACTCCTCGAATCACTCTCGTCATATATTGTAAAATTGCCTGCGTAGCCAAGTCTTTCTGCCTCAACACGCAAAATACGCGAAAATATGCTATGAAAGGTTCCCATATACAGATACCTTGCCACCTCTTCGCCAACAAGCCCTCCTATTCGCTGCTTCATTTCGTTTGCAGCCTTATTGGTAAAAGTAAGTGCAAGAATATTCCATGGCTTCATGCCAAGGCTCAATAAATATGCTATTTTGTATGTCAGCACACGGGTTTTGCCTGAACCGGCTCCGGCAATAACAAGCGACGGTCCGTCACAAAACTCCACCGCTGCACGCTGGCTGTCGTTCAGCTCATCAAGAAAGGTACAATCCATTATTTGCAATTACATTTAATTTTCATGCCGCACAAACAAATCAAAACGCAAGACGCATGCGCTGCCGGCAATATAAATATTAGGCTAAATTATTAGTCAGAACCGTCATCATACAATTGTTGCTGCTGTGTATTATCTCATATTGCGATATACGCCGCCCGCAGATGTTGAAGGGTCGATATCTTCTCCTTCTTTTGGAAAAGATGGTATAAACTTCATTTGCTGCTCTATCTGACGCTTACGCTTAAGCATATATCCGCTAGGATCTTTTGAACTGAATTTAAGCGGATTGGGCAAAGTGGCAGCTATTAGAGCACATTCGCCTCTAAACAAGTCAACGGCATCCTTGCCAAAATTGTCCTCAGCAACAGCCTGGGCGCCATAAATGCCGGGGCCCATCTCTATCGAATTAAGATAAACTTCCATTATCCGCTGCTTGCTCCACATCAGTTCTATCAGCGTAGTAAAATAAACTTCGAACCCTTTGCGTATCCATGAGCGGCCCGGCCACAGGAACACGTTCTTTGCAGTCTGCTGCGATATGGTGCTTGCACCACGCTTTTTCTTGCTCGACATATTATGTTCCACGGCTTTTTCTATCGCCTTATAATCAAATCCGTGATGAAGCAAGAAGCGCTGGTCTTCACTTGCCATAACAGCAACCGGCAGATGAGGTGATATTTTATCCAACGGCACCCAATGATGATGCATCTTGATACTTTCACCGTCCTTTATCTGCTCTGCACAACGGATAAACATCAGCGGCGTGAAATATACGGGAATAAAACGCAACAATACAACAGCAAGAATGGTGGAGCCAAAGAAAGCTACCACCATCCAACGTATTATGCGGCTCAGAAATCTGAACTTGCTCATCTAATAAGTATCAAAAATTAGTTCAATGTTCCGTTATTTGCAGCGTCAATCATTTCCTGGCTTGCATACAGATATACCTCAACACGACGGTTCTGAGCCTGTCCTGCTGATGTTGAGTTATCAGCTACAGGATTAGCAGAGCCATAGCCCTGAACTTTCTGAATCTGATTTGAGCTAACGCCACATGACTTCAGATAAGAAGAAACAGCCTCAGCACGTTTCTGACTCAGAGGAACGTTTATTGCATCATTACCAGTTGAATCAGTATATCCCTGAATGTCAACCGAACATGTGCTGTTATTCTTCAATACGCTAGAGAACTTTGCAAGCTCATTCTTTGATGCTGTGTTAAGGTCTGCCTTATTCAGAGCGAAAAGAATACCAGAATCAAATGTAACCTTTACAGCCTTCAGACCATTTGCGTCAGTAACTTCTTCTACTTTGGCATTATCGAGCTGAGCCTCAGCCTCTTTCTTTACTTTATCCATGTGGTTGCCGATCAAAGCACCGGTACCGGCACCTACAGCAGCACCAACTGCGGCACCAACTGCTGTGTTGCCGGCTATTTTACCAATAATACCTCCAACCAATGCTCCACCACCAGTTCCGATTAACGCACCAGTTCCTGCCTTTGTACTACAACTTACTACAACAGCCGCGCAAAGGGCAAATATTACAACTTTAATTTTCTTCATAATCTAAAATATTTAAAAATTCACATAGACAAAAGTACAATTTTTTTTTATACCAAACAATATTAAAAACATGTTTTTATAATTAAAACCACATAATGATATTAATAATGTATTAAAATGAACATTTTTTAACCTAACATATTGATTTAATTACAACATTTTTTAAAAGAACATGAAGCTGAGATATCACACAAAAACCTATACAATGCACCGGAACATAAAACAAAGTATGCATCTGTCTATGACAAATATAAATTATTTTATTTAAAATAATCACCAAAGACATTTATGTTGTCAACCTGAGCATGATTTAATTATCATAAAATATCTTTCTTACACTATTTTATTAGCATAATTCAGCTATTTTTAGTAAGTTTGCAGTCAAATTAGAATAAGAAAGCAATTTTTATCATGGCTAAAGAACTAAAAGAACTGACAAAAAGAGCTGACAACTACAGTCAGTGGTATAACGACCTTGTAGTAAAGGCTGACCTGGCCGAGCAGTCTGCCGTGCGTGGATGCATGGTAATCAAACCTTACGGCTATGCAATTTGGGAAAAGATGCAGCACCAGCTTGACCTGATGTTTAAAGAAACAGGAGCACAGAATGCATACTTCCCGTTGCTTATCCCAAAATCATTCCTTTCAAGAGAAGCAGAGCATGTTGAAGGATTCGCAAAAGAATGTGCCGTTGTTACACATTACCGCTTACGCGCAAAAGAAGACAAAAGCGGCGTTGAAGTTGATCCCGCAGCACGTCTTGAGGAAGAACTGATTATACGCCCAACATCTGAAACCATTATATGGAATACATACAAAAACTGGATTCATTCATGGCGCGATCTGCCACTGATGTGTAACCAGTGGTGCAACGTGATGCGCTGGGAAATGCGTACACGCCCGTTCCTCCGTACATCAGAGTTCTTGTGGCAGGAAGGCCACACTGCACATGCCACACGTGAAGAGGCTGAAGCAGAGGCACAGAAGATGCTTCATGTATATGCCGACTTTGCAGAACAGTGGATGGCTGTACCTGTTGTTCAGGGTGTAAAGAGCGAAACAGAAAGATTTGCCGGAGCTCTTGACACTTACACTATTGAGGCAATGATGCAGGACGGCAAGGCCCTGCAAAGCGGAACAAGCCACTTCCTTGGTCAAAACTTTGCAAAGGCTTTCGACGTTACTTATCTTAATAAAGAGAACAAGCCTGAATATGTCTGGGCAACATCATGGGGTGTTTCAACACGTCTCATCGGTGCATTAATAATGACTCACTCTGACGACAACGGACTGGTTCTGCCTCCGAAACTCGCTCCTATTCAGGTTGTTATTATCCCTATTACAAAGGGAGCCGAACAGCTGCAGGCCATCACCGAAAAGCTTTCTCCGATTATCACTGCTCTTCGCAATGTCGGAATATCTGTTAAATATGACGATGCCGACAACAAACGCCCTGGCTTCAAGTTTGCCGACTATGAACTCAAAGGTGTTCCTGTACGTCTTGTTATGGGCGGACGCGACCTCGAGAACAACACTCTCGAAATTATGCGCCGCGATACTCTTGAGAAAGAAACAGTTCCCGTTGACGGCATAGTTGAACGAGTTGAAAATCTGCTGAAAGAAATTCAGGACAACATGTTCAAGAAAGCCAAAGCTTATCGTGATGCCCACATTTATGAATGTGACAACTACGATGAGTTCAAGGAGAAGGTAAAGGAGGGAGGCTTCTTCCTGTGCCACTGGGATGGTACCGCAGAAACAGAAGCAAAGATAAAAGAAGAAACTCAAGCTACGATAAGATGTGTGCCTTTCGGCGTTGAGCAAACACCTGGAACAGACATGGTTTCAGGCAAGCCTGCAAAATGCAGAGTTATTATTGCACGCAGCTATTAATTGCTTAAAAATATGAATATGAGAATGCAGAGGTGATTATGCCTTCTTGCATTCTCATATTTTATTCTGGTACTTTTCAAAAACACGTAAAACTATATTTTTCCATGAGTATTTTTATTGAATACATTGTACGCCTGCTTAATTTCATAGCACCAAAACAGTGTGTCGTATGTGGAAAAAGACTTACTATAAGCGAAGACGTTATCTGTGCTGTATGCAACCTGCACATGCCAAGAACGTTATTCTCAAAAAATCCCTATGAAAACAAAATGGCAAAACTTTTCTGGGGGCAGATTAAGATAGAAAAGGCTGCAGCATTGTTCTTCTACGAGCCACATTCAGAAATGAGCCGTATAATACTTTCTTTAAAATATTTCAACCACCCGGAAACAGGCGAACTTATGGGGCGTATGCTGGCAGAAGAGATAAGACAAGACGGATTTTTTGACGGCATAGACCTGATAATTCCTATACCTTTGACAAAGAAAAGGCAAAGGGAACGAGGATATAATCAAAGTATGGAAATTGCCAGAGGAATAAACGAAATAACTAAAATAAAGATTGTCGGCAATGCCGTAAAAAGAAAATCATTTAAGCAAAGCCAGACAAAAATGAACCGCTGGCAACGACAGGACAACGTTAAGGACGTTTTCAGCATAGATAAAGAACATGACCTTGACGGCAAACATATTCTGCTGATTGATGATGTCGTTACAAGCGGTTCTACAATAATATCATGTGCGCAGAAAATCTCAGCACACTATAATAACACAAAATTCAGTGTCTTATCTTTAGGCTTTACCAAAAACTGAGCTCAAACAAGCACATTCCGGCACGTAAACAGAATCAGTGGCGGTCTCTGCTAATGTTCAGTTCAGAATATTTTTTATGCCCTTTAGCATAGTATTGCCATAATATAGAGAAACCGAATATACCTTCCACGTTATCCGTCTTGCGCATCTGCTGCACTTGTTTTCTTATCTCACGATATTCAGGAAGCCATTTTCTGAATGTTCTTCTGGCTTTAAGTATTGCCTTGAAATCACCTATGCAGCCTGTGGCCAATGACTTGAACGCAGCAACATAATCAAGGAACAAACGCATACGGAACACACTACGCAACCTGTCTTCAGGCAAATTCTTGTAAAGCATCAACAGATTGTTGCGAAAATTAAGATATGTCTTCATCGGATTGTTCTTAGGCAAAGTGCCGCCACCGACATGAAAGACAAAACTGTCTGGTATGCAGAAAATCTTACGTCCCATCAAACGCAGGCGCCAGCACAAATCAATCTCCTCGCAATGGGCAAAGAACCTGGCATCAAAACCTCCTGACGACTTAAAATCTGAAGAACGTATCATCATACATGCTCCCGTAGCCCACAGCACTTCAGCATCGTAATCATATTGTCCGTTGTCAGCCTCAACAGTATCAAAAATTCTGCCGCGACAAAAAGGATAGCCATAACGGTCAAGATATCCGCCACTGGCTCCTGCATATTCAAAAGAATCATGATCTTTCTCAGACAACAGTTTTGGCTGACAGGCTGCAGCCTCAGGATGGTTGTCCATAAACTCCACCAAAGGTGCCAGCCAATGATGGGCAACTTCAACGTCTGAATTCAGCAATACATAATATTCTGCCTCAATCTGTTCCAAAGCCTTGTTATATCCCTCGGCAAAGCCCCAGTTTTTTTCAAGAAGCACCAGGCGAACTTCAGGAAAACGTTGTTTAAGTATTTCAAGCGAATCATCAGTAGATGCATTGTCTGCAACATAAACAGTTGCATCCTTACGCGAATATTCAAGCACATTAGGCAAAAAGCGTTTCAGCATCTCTGCCCCATTCCAGTTTAATATTACGATAGCAACTTTTTCCATTTTACAATAAAGCTTTTAGTGCTGTTTTATCATGATTGAAGTCACCCAGCTTCACCTTAACGAGCTGATTGTCAAGCCTGTCGTTGTCAGGTGACGGCGGCAGTTCTACACGAATGTAATTTTTTGTAAACCCATGCATGGCTCTTCCTCTGGCAGCCTTCTCAAACAACACCTCAGCCTCATATCCAATGAAACGCTCATAAAAAGCATGAGTCTTATTGTCTGACATATCAAGAAGACGCTTGCTGCGCAGTTTTTTGTCGCCATCAGACACTACATAAGGTATCTTCAAAGCCATTGTACCCGGACGCTCTGAATAAGGGAACACATGAAGCTGAGTAACATCGAGCGACTGAAGGAAGTTGTAAGTCTCTTCAAACAACTCAGGCTTTTCGCCGCGTGTTCCAACCATCACATCCACACCGATAAAGGCATCGGGCATTACTTTCTTTATCAGATTTATCTTATGAGCAAACAACGCTGTATCATAACGGCGATGCATAAGGCGCAACACTTCATCAGACCCGCTCTGAAGCGGTATATGGAAATGAGGCATGAAAGCCCTGCTCTGAGCACAATATTCTATAAGCTCATCATCCAGCAAGTCTGGCTCAATGCTGCTTATACGATAGCGCTTTATGCCTTCTACCTTGTCCAAAGCCTTTACCAAGTCGACAAAACGTTCATTCGTTGTTTCGCCAAAATCTCCGATATTCACGCCGGTGAGAACAATCTCCTTGCCTCCTTCTGCCGCAGCCTGCTCAGCCTGCTCAACAAGCGACGCAATACTCGGATTACGGCTAAAGCCACGGGCATAAGGAATGGTGCAATATGTACAGAAATAGTTGCAGCCATCCTGCACCTTAAGAAAATAACGCGTACGGTTACCACGCGAGCAGCTCGGTGCAAAAGTCTTAATGTCTTTTGTCTTCTGTGTATGATATCTGTGCAGCGCCTCACCGTTTTTTACGCCTCCCCATGCTTCAGACAAGAACTGAATAAGGTTGGCTTTCTCGTTAGCTCCAAGCACCAGGTCAACTCCTTCTATCTGGCTCACTGTTTCAGGTTTCAGCTGAGCATAACATCCGGTTACCACGACAAAGGCTCCCGGATGATTGCGCACCATCCTGTGTATGGCCTGTCGGCATTTATGATCGGCAACTTCTGTAACAGAACATGTGTTTATTATACAAATGTCAGCAACCTCGCCTTCATCTGCCGTACTTACACCCATCTCTGACAACAAACGGCCAAAGGTGGATGTCTCTGAAAAATTTAATTTGCAGCCTAACGTAAAAAAGGCCGCCTTTTTACCTTGAAAGGCTGATGTATCTATCATAATCTAATCTTTCTACTTTTCCGTCCGATTTTAATATTGAAATTTTATCGGGCCTGTATTATCAACCATCAGAAAAAGGAAGCAATGTCACTGCATTTACCAACGCCCATCCGGCTGCACATTCCCTGACACATATAAATTCTGGCACATTTGTGCCGTTTCAAACATCCTGCCATGCACACACCTTATTATATATAATGCATACATCTGCTTTTCTTCTGATATTTCTATGATTTTCTCGATGCAAAGATAATAAAAAGTAGGAATTAACAGACACAGTAAAAACTATTTATTAAGCGCCACCCCCAATTAAAAGAAATTAACATTTCGTATTTGATTGACAATCAATTACTTACAAAAAAGTTACAAAAAATGAATGAAAAAAATTACTAAAAGCAGAACAACGTATCAAAAAAATGTTTACCTTTGCATCGTTTTAATAAACAAATGATTGTTTTACAGATTTAAAAAGCAAAGAAAATGAAAAAATTAGTTTTAATGTTCGTAGCTATCGCAGCTATCTCTTTCGCATCTTGTGGTAACAAAACAGCTCAGGCTGAGGGTGCTGACACAACAGATACAGCTGCTGTTGACACTGTTTCTGCTGTTGATACAGCTGCTGTTGACACAGCTGCTGCTGACACAGCTAAATAAATTAGCTACAACAGTTAAAAGGAGATTAAAAACCGCAGGACACAGTCTTGCGGTTTTTGCTTTTATATAATCAAGTCATCAAAAGACTTAATAAATCACCATCTACACAAGACTAAATATTAAAGCCTGCATGACGGCTATGTAAAACACGGCAAATTACGATGCAAAAGGTATGCTTTTAGCTTTCAATATGCCACATATTACAATGTAAGAACTATGCTTTTGCAACAAGAAAAATCATCAAAACGATTTTCATCATCACCCTAAATGTTTTATTACATAACACTTTGACAATAAGTCTGTTATAACTTTATCACCAATAAAATCAGTTCAATAAGTCAAGCCGTGACGATAATATATGTGATGAGTTGGAAAATCAACTCATCACACATTATAGTACACAAAATCAACAAGTTACATACGAATGTGATGAGTGATGACTTTTTATAAAAAATCATTTACGCTTTATTGCATAACAAGACATCTAACAGATTGCCTTTGAAACAACATCCAAGAACAATCAGCACCACTCTATCAATCTTGAGTACATCACAGCCTTACACATAACAATAAGCAAAATATTCAGTCTGAATGAAATAAAATCCGCCAGACTAAAAGTCTGACGGAAAGAATTAATAGAAAATAGTATGAAATAAAGTCATGTTTTTGTGCTGATCTTGGATATATCAAATCAAACGACAAACACTTTCAGTTTAATAATAACTCATCAAAAAATGCCGGCAATGATACTATTGCTATACCAAATAGCAAACAAGCATACGACAATAATACTTGCCGGCATACAAACCAAAACAAACTAACATTAAAACTTGCGCATATAATCCCAATATTTTTTATTTATGTCAAGTCTGTCATTATTATCCGCTGACGTTTGTTTTCTGCCCGGACTAGCAAGCGGATACACATCAGCAAATTAGCCCTGGCACATAAGAGTCTGACAAATAGTTAATCACGTCCTCCTCCTAAAGCCTGATACAGGCTTATCACGCTTTGCACTTCAGTAAACATATTGGCAACCTGCTGAAGTTCGGCATTAAGCAACGACTGCTGCGCCGTAAGCACCTCAAGATAATTAGTATTACCATGCTGCATCAAAAGCTTCGTGCTTCGTAATGCTGTCTGCAACGATTCCACCTGCTTGCTGTAAATAGACGTTTTGGCATGACTTGTCTGATAAGCAGTAAGAGCATCGTTAACCTCACTGCCGGCATTCAGCAATGCCTGCTGAAAAGCCAGACGAGCTTCTTCCTGCTGCGCCTTTGATATACGTAGCTGTGCAACATTCTGCCCTTTGTTGAACAGAGGCAGAGTCAACGAGCCTAAAGCCTCTGCCAAAAACTTTCCCGGATTCAGGATTGCCGAACCTACAGCATTTGTCCAACCGACAGAACCGCTCAACGTAATCTGGGGATAAAAGGCCGAACGTGCCTGATTGGTGGCATAGAACGCAGCCTCAAGGCTACGTTCCGCACTTCTTACATCAGGTCTGTTAGACAACATCTGCAAAGGCACACCAACAGTTATGTCACAATCAAGCTGCATCTGGCACAGCTTCCCACGCTGATGCTTTTGAGGAGCCTCGCCCAATATAATAGACAGGCTGTTTTCTGTCTGATTTATCTGCTCCTTTATGTCAAGCACAGACGCCCTGACACCATGAAGGGATGCCTCCATCTGTGCAACTGCTGCCTCATTATATTGCCCGGCCTTCATCAAGGCGCGCGCTGTTTCAACTGTCTCTTCCCATGAAACCATGGTACGTTCAGTCAAATCAAGCTGAGCGTCAAGCATTTGCAATGTATAATAAGCATTAGCAATACTTGCGATGAGCTGCGTACGCACAGCCTGCTTGTAATCTATGCTTTTGGCATAAAGAGCCTTTGCCTGCAGTTTGGCGTTGCGTATACGTCCAAACACATCCAGTTCCCAGCTTGCTGTAATAGGCAACTGATAAGTCTGCGTTGCCTTCTGATTATCGAAACTGCTTACAGAGCCTTGCGGGGCAAAGGCAAACGAAGGCAGATAGGCCAACTTTGCAGCCAACAATGTAGCCTCAGCCTCCTCAATCCTAAGCTGAGCCGACTTATAGTCTGTGTTGTTTGCCAGTCCCTCTTCTATCAGATTCTGCAACAGTGTATCCGTAAATAATTCACGCCAATATACATTGCCAAGACTTGCAGTGTCCGTGCCATACGACAATGAGTCACCATACAGGTTGTCAGGAACTGAAGTCTGCGGCTCATACTTTGTATATATTCCGCAACTGCACATCATAACAGCCACAAATATCATATAAAACGCTTTCCTCATTTTCATTTGTTTTCAATGTTCAACTTACCTTTTTCTATCATTGTCCTTGCTTTTTCTACAACCGACTGCAAGTCGTCTTCCTCTTGCAGAGGTGTTCTGATCTTCTCCTGCAGATATTCAAAGACTATAAAGAACAGAGGCACTACAAAAAGCAAAGCTATGGTACCTATGGTTATACCTCCAACCACACCAGTAGCCAAAGAGTTGTTGCCGTTGGCTCCTGCACCCGACGAGAACATAAGCGGCAGCATGCCAAAGACCATACACAGAACCGTCATGACAATAGGACGGAAACGGGCCTGGGCTGCTGAATAGGCCGAAGCAACTATACCTAATCCCTTTCGGCGACGCTCAACGGCATACTCCGTAATAAGAATGGCTGTCTTGGCAAGCAATCCGATAAGCATTATCACACCGGTCTGCAGATAAATGTTGTTCTCTATGCCAAACAGTCTTGCAAAGAGGAACGAGCCCATAAGTCCAAACGGCACTGAGAAGATGACCGCAAGCGGCAACAGGAAACTCTCATAAAGACATGACAAAATGAGATAAATTAGGATGACGCACATGAAATATACAAACGCCGTTTGCGCACCGCTGTTTCCGGCCTCCTCACGTGCCATACCTCCATACTCATATCCATAGCCCGACGGCAGCATCTTTTCGGCAGTCTCTTTAATTGCAGTCTGAACCTGTCCCGAAGAATATCCGTCTGCAGCATTGACATTAACCGGAATCGTGTTATACAGATTGAAGCGCTGTGCCAGCTCAGCACCAAGAACATTCTTTATTGTTACAAACTGGCTTAGCGGTGCCATCTCGTCTCCATTGCGTACAAACATGTTGTCAAGGGCATGTTCATCAAGACGGAACTTTGACGAAGCCTGAATCTGTACACGATAAACCTTTCCAAATTTATTGAAGTCAGACACATACGAAGCTCCGCAATAGCTTCCCAAAGCATCAAGGACATCATTAGGAGATATTCCGGCACGCTTACATTTTGCAGCATCAACATCTACGGCAATCTGAGGGAATGACATTGAGTAAGAAGAATATGCCATGGCCACCTCTGGACGTTTGTTCAACTCGGCTACAAACTTTACCGTAGTATCATAAAACTTTGCTATGTCGCCGCCGGTTTTATCCTCCAGATACAGCTCGGTAGAGTTACCCGTTCCGTAACCGGGTATCATGGCCGGCTGAAAACAGAATATCTGAGCCTCCTTTATTTCACTGAGCTGTCTGTTAAGGCGTTCCATCACGGCATCAACATTATGCTCCTTGCCCTTGCGTTCATCCCATGTCTTCAGCTTTATAATGGCTGTACCATATGATGTGCCCTGTCCTGAAATGAGGCCATAGCCCGTAATGCGTGAGAAATGGTCTACTTCTGGAGTTTTCTGCAAAATGGCCTGCACCTTGTCCATAACCTTATTGGTTTCGGTCAGAGAGTTTCCCGGAGAAGTACTTACGTTCAGCATGATTGTTCCCTGATCTTCCTGAGGGACAAAACCGGTCTTTGTCGTATTCATAAGGTAAACAAGCAAGACTACCGTAACACCAAGCGATGCCCACCCCATCCATCTGTGATGGAAGAAGAACATCAAAGCACGCTTATACTTGCCCAACATCACCTTATACGATGCATTGTATGCAGCCTTAATCCGCGCATTAAATCCTTTCTTAACTCCGCTATTGCTTTCTGGTTTAAGCAGCATAGCGCATAATGCGGGACAGAGTGTGAGGGCGTTAAGGCAGGATATGCCCACAGCGACAGCCATGGTGACACCAAACTGAGTGTAGAACACACCAGACGTTCCGCCCATGAACGTTACAGGAACAAACACGGCCATAAACACAAGCGTACACGTTACAACAGCCATTGACACATCGTGCATGGCATCCTTCGTTGCCAGATATGGCGATGTATGCCCCACTTCAAACTTTGCCTGAACTGCCTCAACAACGATAATTGCATCGTCAACAACAGTTCCGATAGCCAACACAAGGGCGAACAGCGTCAAGATGTTAATGCTGAAACCTGCAATCTGTAAGCAAGAGAATGTTCCGATGAGTGAAACGATAATAGATATCGAAGGAATAATGGTACTCTTGAAATCATGAAGGAAGAAATAAACAACCATTATTACAAGCAGAATAGCAATAACAAGCGTCTCTACCACGGTGTCGATTGATGCGAACAAGAAGTCGTTCACACTCATCATCTGTACAAACTCACAGCCCGCAGGAAGATCTTTCGACATGTCATCAAGTTCATCGGCTATCTGCTGATTCACAGCCGTAGCATTAGCTCCGGCCACCTGAAACACCATAAACGTTGTTCCGGGCACACCGTCTACTTCGCCATGATAACTGTACGACTGCTTTCCGAGTTCAACATCTGCGATATCCTTAAGTCTGAGCACAGTTCCGTCTTTCTGCGACCTGATTACGATGTTTTCAAATTCAGGCACCTCTTTAAGTCGGCCTTTATACTTCATTGTATACTGATAAACATGATCGGAGTTCTCGCCAAGCGAACCGGCCGGGGCAACAATGTTCTGTTCTGCAAGCGCCTGAGTTACATCTGCAGGAATAAGCCCATATTGAGACATCACGTCCGGCTTCATCCATACACGCAGACTGTATGTATCACCCAACTCAAGGACATCGCCTACACCCTGAATACGCTTAAGACGCGGTATGACATTTATGTCAAGATAATTGGCAAGAAAGGTCTCGTCGTAACGCTTGTCTTTGCTTACAAGAGAGTTTATCTGCAAGAAACCGTTCTGACGCTTTGTCGTGCTGACACCGATGCTCTTAACTGCCGACGGAAGTTTGCCTTCAGCTTTAGACACACGGTTCTGCACATTCACGGCAGCCATGTCCGGGTCAGTGCCTTGCTTGAAATAGACCATAATCTCAGCTGTTCCTGAGTTGGTTGCCGTTGAAGTTATATAAATCATGTCTTCTACTCCGTTGATGCTTTCCTCAAGAGGAATTATCACGCTGTTCATAACAGCATCGGCATCAGCTCCAGTATAAGTAGCCTCAACCCTCACCGTAGGAGGAGCAATGTCAGGATATTGCTCAACCGGCAGGGTGAAGAGAGAGATAAGACCAACTAAAACTATCAATATGGATATGGCCAGCGCCATAACCGGCCTTTTTATAAAGATGTTTCCTTTCATAAAAATCTTTTTCCCTTTTTGTTTTTATCATTTCACAATAGTTCCCTCGCGCACAAGTCCGGCACCCTTTGAAACATATTCATCTCCTACGCTCAGACCGCCTGTGACGATATACTCCTTGCCGTCGTTATAGGGGGCAACCGTTATGAGTGTTGAAACAGCTTTGCCGTTTACCACTTTGTACACTATGTATTTGTCTTGCTGCTGCACTGTGGCTTCCTGCGGAATGACAATACAATTCTTAAACTCGCTCGGTATCAGGACATTGCCAGACGAACCGCTGTAAAGCAACCTGGACTTATTCGGGAACACAGCCCTAAGGCCTACCGCTCCGGTCTCTTTGTCTATCACTCCGCTTATCGACTCTATCTTGCCTTTCTCATCGAATATCGAACCATCGTTAAGCTGAAGCTGTATTTCCGGCATCTGCTTTATTGCATTGTCCTTAGTGCCATACTGACGCACCATGGTGAGAAGCTGATTTTCCGGCATGGAGAAATATACATACATCTTTGAGTTATCCGAAACTGTTGTAAGAGGCTTTGTCATCGACGGACTGACCAATGTTCCTACACGATACGGCAGCATTCCAACAACACCGTCGCTCGGACTCTTCACCTCTGTATAAGACAGATTGTTACGTGCATCCCTCTCCTCTGCCCGCGCCTGTGCCAGCTTAGCCTTGGCCGTCAGATATGCATTACGGTTTGTCTTCAGGTTAAAGTCTGACACCACTTTCTGTGCATGAAGCTCCTTGGCACTCTGATATGTCAGCTCAGCCGTGGCAAGATTTGCCTCAGCATCCTTCACATTGGCTACAGCCGTGGCAAGTGCCGTCTGATATGGAACCTGGTCTATAACAAAAAGCACTTGGCCTTTCCGTACTGTCTGTCCCTCTGAAACATTAAGTTTTACTATGTATCCTGAAACTTTTGGATAAATATCGATATCCTGCATACCTTCAATTGATGCAGAATAAGAAGTTGTTATTGTTTTGTCTGTCTTCCCCTCCACTTTCTTCGTGGCATAAGTCTGCCTGTTATCTTCAGCAGGTTTGTTCTTGCATGATGTTGCAATGAATAAACATGTAAAGGCAACAAGCCATACATTCAAGTTTAAAATCTTTTTCTTCATATCATTAATATATTATCTGATTTTCGCCGCGAAAGTAACAATTTGCCGTGCAGAATCAGTAACAACATTTCCTTCAGATGTGTTCAATTTGACTTCTGCCTGCAAGAAAAGAAGAAAATAGAACATAGGCTGAGGAAAAAGGAATATTACAGGTAAGCCGTAATTTAGTATCTTTGCAAACAAAATCAGAACAAATGAACAAAGACATAAGAAATATTTATAATCAAGAAACAAGCAAAAATTTTTATGACAACGACTACGTGAAAATAACTGACCGACTCGACTATATCTTTCATGAAAGCAAAAGTGAAAAGATTGAAGAGTTCACGTTTGTCTACTGCGAAAAAGGAGAACTTAAAATAGAGTTAAACAACACTGTTTTCTGTCTCTATAAAAACGACATACTGGTATGTCTGCCTAACTCGCTCATAAACCTAATTGAAGAAAAAAGCGATAATAAGCTTATAATAATATGCTTTTCAAACCGCTTGGCACACCGCATGACTCAAACAGAAAAAGGGACATGGAAAATGATGGAGCATCTGCACGTCTGTCCTGTCAGGCATATGACGAAAAGCGAATGTATTGTATTGAAAAAATATATCGACTTAATTTCTGACAAAATAGACGTTGACGCAGACAAATTCCAGAAAGACATACTCATGCATATCGCATCGGCGATGTTTACGGAAATGATTGCCATAGCATATCAGAACAGCTATGAAGACTGCACTGACGACAATTCAGAAGAATGTCTCAGGCAATCTGACTACATATTCAACAACTTCATGGAGGCTGTAACGGCAGATAAAGGAAGGCACCGGACAATAGGATATTATGCCGAAATGCTTTGCTATACACCAAAATATCTTTCAACCATTGTCAAAAAGGTATGTGGCAAGAATGCTCTTACACTTATCAACGACAACGCCATTGAACACATCATTGCAGAACTGAAATATTCTGACAAGAACATTAAGCAGATTGCATTCGACTTTAATTTTTCTAACAACTCTTTCTTTTCCAAATTCTTTAAGATGCATACAGGCATATCGCCAACTGAGTATCGCAACAATATCATAAAAAACGAAGACGGAAAAACAGAGACTGAAAAAAACGAAAACAGATAGCAGAAACAACGAACAGTCATATTGGCATATAATGGCACAGGCATCAGGCATCATGAATAGTAGCAAAGTGTATCCAAAATAACTGAATACAAAACTCAATGAGTTTCATACCAAAAATCACTGAATAAGCAATGTTAAATCAGTGGTTTTCAGATAACATTTCAGCATATATTTTACTGTTTTACAAAAGGTGCCCTTTTACATTGCGAAAGGGCACCTTTTACAATGCAAAAGACATCAAATCGCGCGCTAAAAGGTATGCTTTTGCAAATCAATGAAATAAAGCTAACCGGCACATTGTCTGCAATACGCGTAATAGAGGCATAAGCCATTGGTTTTCAATATATTACGAATCTTCAGTAAAAGGGCAACATTTAAGCAAGGATAATGATGTCCAGACCCATATATCCATAAACTCTTTGACATATGATTTATGGGAAACTGCTCAATATAAACATAAATCCTGTTTAACACAAATAGGCCATTAGGATTCGGTCGGGATTTTTGCTTTATATTGAGCGGATTTTCGTTAGATTTTTCGCAGGCATAGTGAGCTATGTCAAAAAAAATCTGACAAAAAGACGACAATAGAAACAAAAAGACAGGCTGAAAGCATCAATGCACAAAATTGATAAAGTAATATGTGCTATAATGCCCGATTTGGGGTTAATCATTATGAGCCGTTTGAATTAAAACAATAAAGGAGGTGACGCCACAAGACGTCACCTCCTTTATAATAAACATGATAAAATATCTCTTATTTATATTCTTCCCATGATTTGATGTCGATGTCATCAAGCTTAACACGGCAGAAAGCATTGATAAACGCACTTGCCAGACGACCGTTAGTGATAAGAGGCACGTTAAGGTCGATAGCTGCACGGCGAATCTTATATCCGTTAGAAAGCTCGCTGACAGTAAGGTCTTTCGGTATGTTCACCACCATATCTATCTCATGATTGTGAAGCATGTCGAGAGCCTGAGGTTTCTTATCGCTGTCTGACGGCCAGTAAACGAGCGTGTTCTCTATGCCGTTCTCTGTAAGATACTTTGATGTGCCAACAGTTGCATACAGCTTGTATCCATTGCTTACAAGCTGACGGGCCGCATCAAGCATGGCAGCCTTCTGCTTTGCGCCACCTGTAGAGAGCAATATGTTCTTTTTAGGTATGCGGTGGCCGACAGACAGCATGCTCTTAAGCAACGCCGTGTTTGTATCATCACCAAGACATCCTACCTCACCTGTAGAAGCCATGTCTACACCAAGCACAGGGTCGGCCTTCTGCAAGCGGTTGAAAGAGAACTGACTTGCCTTAATACCAACGTAGTCGAGGTCGAACAAGTTCTTCTCCGGCTTTTCTACCGGCAGACCAAGCATAACCTTAGTGGCAAGTTCAATGAGATTTATCTTAAGCACCTTGCTGACAAACGGGAACGAACGTGAAGCACGCAGGTTACATTCAATAACCTTTATATCGTTCTCTCGTGCAAGGAACTGTATGTTGAACGGTCCGCTGATGTGCAGTTCCTGAGCAATCATCTTGCTGACGCGCTTTATACGGCGTATTGTCTCGCAATAAAGTTTCTGCGGCGGGAACTGTATTGTTGCGTCGCCTGAGTGAACTCCGGCAAACTCGATATGCTCACTGATTGCATAGGCAATGATTTCGCCGTTCTTAGCAACTGCGTCCATCTCAACCTCTTTCGCATGTTCGATAAACTGACTTACAACAACAGGATGATCTTCTGAAACGTTGGCTGCAAGTTTGAGGAAGCGCTCAAGTTCTTCGTTGTTTGAACATACGTTCATTGCCGCACCTGAAAGGACGTAAGAAGGACGAACCAATACAGGGAAGCCTACACGGTCGATAAACTTGTTGATGTCATCCATTGAAGTCAGTGCGCTCCATTCTGGCTGGTCTATGCCGTTGCGTCCCAACATTGAAGAGAACTTGGCACGGTCCTCTGCATTGTCGATATCCTTGGCAGATGTACCGAGGATAGGAACATTCTGTGCATCGAGACGCATTGCAAGGTTGTTAGGAATCTGTCCGCCCGTAGAAACAATGACGCCATAAGGACATTCGAGGTCGATAATATCCATGACACGCTCGAATGTAAGCTCATCAAAGTAAAGACGGTCGCACATGTCGTAGTCTGTAGACACGGTTTCAGGGTTATAGTTTATCATTATGCTGCGATAGCCCTGCTTGCGTATTGTGTTAAGCGCCTGAACTCCGCACCAGTCGAACTCAACTGAACTTCCGATACGATATGCACCTGAGCCAAGAACAATGATAGAACGCTTGTCGTTCTCAAACGTAATGTCGCTCTTGACACCTGCGTATGTAACATAAAGATAGTTGGTCTGTGCCGGATACTCGGCTGCCAGTGTGTCAATCTGCTTTACAACGGGCAAGATGCCATAGCTCTTGCGGAGCTGGCGGATAACAAGTCCGGCCTTGGCCATATTGCCGAGTTCGCGCTCCAGACCTACGGCACGTGCTATCTGGAAGTCAGTAAAGCCATATACTTTAGCCTCGCGCAGCAAGTCTTTTCCAAGAACATTAACGCTCTTGCACTTCTTCAGTGTCTCATCTATGTCGATAATGTGCTTCAGCTTGTAGAGGAACCATTTGTCTATCTTCGTAAGGTCATGTATCTGGTCGATTGTATAACCTCTGTGCATGGCCTTAGATATGATGAAGATACGCTTGTCAGTAGGTTCGCGAAGCGCTGCATCGATATTTTCAATCTCAAGTTCCTTATTCTCAACAAAGCCGTGCATGCCTTGTCCTATCATGCGCAAACCTTTCTGTATAGCCTCTTCAAAGTTACGTCCAATAGCCATAACCTCACCCACAGACTTCATTGACGAGCCAAGTTCGCGGTCAACGCCACGGAATTTGCTCAAGTCCCAACGTGGAATCTTACATACAACATAGTCGAGTGCGGGCTCAAAGAATGCGCTTGTTGTCTTTGTTACAGAGTTTTTCAGTTCAAAGAGACCATAGCCCAAGCCGAGTTTTGCTGCCACAAATGCCAAAGGATAACCTGTAGCTTTAGATGCAAGAGCCGAACTGCGGCTAAGACGTGCGTTAACCTCGATGACACGATAGTCCTCACTCTTCGGGTCGAAAGCATACTGAACGTTACACTCACCTACGATACCGATATGACGGATAATTTTTATTGAAAGTGCACGCAGCTTGTGATACTCGCTGTTAGTAAGTGTCTGTGAAGGAGCAATAACGATACTCTCGCCTGTATGGATGCCAAGCGGGTCGAAGTTCTCCATGTTGCAGACTGTTATACAGTTGTCGTAACGGTCGCGTACAACCTCATATTCTATTTCTTTCCAGCCTTTAAGACTCTTCTCAACCAGCACCTGCGGAGAGAACGAGAATGCTTTTTCTGCAAGTTTGTCAAGTTCTTCCTCATTGTCACAGAATCCGCTGCCTAGTCCGCCGAGAGCATAAGCAGCACGTATGATGACAGGATATCCCAGCTCAGCTGCAGCCTTGCGTGCCTGTTCTATAGTCTCGCAAGCCTCACTCTTGATGGTCTTTACATCAATTTCGTTAAGCCTGTCGACGAACAGTTCACGGTCTTCTGTATCCATAATGGCCTGAACCGGAGTTCCAAGTACCTTAACATTATATTTTTCGAGCACACCGCTCTTATATAATTCAACACCACAGTTAAGAGCTGTCTGACCACCAAAAGACAGCAATATGCCGTCAGGACGCTCTTTCTCTATAACGCGCTCTACGAAATAAGGCTGAACAGGCAAGAAATAAATCTGGTCTGCAACACCTTCCGATGTCTGAACGGTTGCAATGTTAGGATTTATGAGAACAGTTTTAACGCCTTCTTCCCTCAACGCCTTCAAGGCCTGTGAACCGGAATAGTCAAACTCGCCGGCCTCGCCAATCTTCAATGCGCCGGAACCAAGAAGCAGAACTTTCTTTATATCATTATATTTCATGTCTTTTCTTTTTATTGCAATTACACTAACTGCCTGTTAAACAAATTATTTCAACGCATCAACAAACTTGTCAAACATAAACTCTGTATCTACAGGACCAGAGCATGCTTCCGGATGGAACTGGCTTGAGAACCAAGGATTCGTCTTATGACGTATACCTTCGTTGCTGCCGTCGTTCATATTTACGAATAGCTCTTCCCACTCTTTTCCTAAAGTAGAAGCATCAACGGCATATCCGTGGTTCTGGCTTGTTACATAACAATTGGTTGTTCCAACCATACGCACAGGCTGGTTATGAGAACGGTGACCATATTTAAGCTTGTAAATCGTAGCGCCACCGGCTTTTGCCAGCAACTGATTACCCATACAGATACCGCAAATAGGCTTTGTAGAAAGGCTCATTTGCTTTCTTATAATGTTTACGGCATCCTCACACATATCAGGATCGCCGGGGCCATTGGCAAGGAACAGTCCGTCGAAGTCCATATCCGTATAATCATAGTTCCACGGAACGCGTATAACCTCTACACCTCTGTTCAGAAGACATCTGATAATGTTATTCTTTACGCCGCAGTCAACAAGAACAACCTTCTTTCCGGCTCCTTCGTTGTAACGTATAATCTCCTTGCAGCTTACTTTGTCTACAAAGTTAACACCTTCATAGTCTGCTGTCGGGATATTGTCAGGCTCATCATCAAAAAGAATCTTACCCATCATTACACCATGCTCACGCAATACCTTTGTAAGTTCACGCGTGTCAATGCCCGTTATTCCCGGAACGTGCTCGCGCTTAAGCCAGTCTGCAAGACTTTCAACAGCATTCCAATGAGAATACATCTCGCTGTAATCTGCAACAATTATTGCCGATGCATATATCTTATCACTTTCCATGAAAGTGGCAATTCCATTGTTTTCCACTGTGAACGGTGGTACACCATAGTTTCCTACCAACGGATACGTAAGTACCATCAGCTGACCTGCATAAGATGGGTCTGTCAGACTCTCGGGATAACCCATCATAGCCGTATTAAACACCACCTCGCCTGCTACTGGAGAGTCATATCCGAATGACTTTCCACGAAATTTTGTGCCATCCTCTAAGACCAAAGTTACATTTTTCATATTTGCTCTCTTTTATAAAAAGATTTTTAAACGAAATCAATCTGTACGTCAACATCTGTTCTTTGAAAGAATAATCATGCGCACAGCAGGAAACATTCAAAATCTTTTTGTTCTTTCAACTACTCTTATTTTTAAATAATTTGTATTACCAACACATTCAGAACTAACGTTCACACTGATACACACTTTCATAGAAACGGATAAATGCCATATTTACCAATCTCACTCCGCCTGGTGTAGGATAATTTCCCGTGAAATACCAGTCGCCTTTATGATTAGGTATTGCCGTATGCAATCCTTCGATAGACTGATAAACCAATTCAACCGGTGTCTTCATTCCCTCCGGGCGAAGCATTTCTACTATCTTTTTATTTATTTCATCTACAGTAAATGGTTTGTATATATCACAAACACAGTTACGCATCTCGCTCTTAGGCTTAAGAATTTCTTCCTTACATTTGTTGTATGTATCTTCAAGCAGCTGACACATGCCATGATCCTTCAGCAGCTCAATAGTTGCCCGGAATACACAAAATTCCTCAAGATTAGGCATGTCTATTCCGTAATAATCAGGATAACGGATCTGAGGCGAACTGCTTACAATAATTATTTTCTTAGGATGCAAGCGGTCAAGAATCTTCAAGATACTTTCTTTCAATGTTGTTCCACGCACAATACTGTCGTCTATTATAACAAGATTGTCCACATACGGAACCAGAGATCCGTAGGTTACATCATATACGTGCGCGGCAAGATCATTACGAGATGCACCCTCTGTTATAAATGTACGGAGTTTTATATCCTTGATTGCAACTTTCTCACTACGCACATACTGATGCAGAATCTCTTCGAGTTCTTCATAAGACGGCTTATGATCCAAGTTACGTATTCTTTCTATCTTCTGGTTGTTTATATAACGCTTGAAACCTCCAAGCATTCCATAGAATGCGACTTCAGCAGTATTGGGTATAAACGAGAAAACAGTATGCTCGGTATCGTAATTGACAGCCTTTAAGATAGATGAAGTTAATTGTTCACCGAGTTTCTTACGTTCCTTATAAATATCTCTGTCTGAACCGCGACTGAAATAAATGCGCTCAAACGAACACTTAGCATCACCCCTCGGTTCAAGTATGCGTTCTATAGAACTTTCACCATTCTTCTTTACAATCAAAGCACATCCAGGTTCCAGCTCGTTTATGTCATCACATTCAAGTTCAAATGTTGTCTGAAGTACAGGACGTTCGCTCGCAAGAACAATAAACTCATCATTCTTGTACCAAAAAGCCGGACGTATGCCCCACGGGTCACGCATAGAGAACATTTCACCGCTACCCGTAAGTCCACACATTACATAACCGCCGTCGTAATCGGCCATTGTAGATTTAAGGACATTGCTAATCTTTATATTATCCTCTATATAACGTGTTATGTCTTGATCCTTAAGTCCCTTTTTCTGGCCTTCTATAAAATTACGCTCAACCTCACGGTCCAATCTGTGCCCCATAAATTCAAGTGTAATATAGCTGTCACTGTAAATTCGGGGATATTGTCCTTGTTTCACAAGCTTGTCAAAAATCTCTTCAATATTGGTCATATTGAAGTTGCCGCACAAGCAAAGATTTTTAGCTCGCCAGTTATTGCGCCTCAAGAACGGATGCACATAAGAAAGGCCACTCTTGCCTGTTGTTGAATATCGCAGATGTCCCATATATAATTCGCCGGCGAAAGGCAAATTCCTTTTTGCATAATCAACATCAGCCAATTGCTGAGGCGTAACATTCCTGAACTGCTTCTGAACATTAGCAAATATTTCTGTTATAGCATTTGAGCCTTCAGCACGCTCACGGAACATATATTCAGAACCAGGCACAGCATCTAAATTCACACATGCCATGCCTGCTCCCTCCTGTCCTCTGTTATGCTGCTTCTCCATCATCAGATAGAGCTTGTTAAGCCCAAACATCCAGGTGCCATACTTTTGTTGGTAGTATTCCAATGGTTTAAGTAACCTTACCATTGCAACTCCACATTCATGCTTCAATGGTTCCATCATCGTTATAATAAATTAAAAAGCTAATTCATAATATAAAAATCATCTGCAAGACTCTAGGATTTCTAATATTATTCTTTAGCTTTTTCATTAATATATTTTTATTCAACTGTTACTGATTTTGCCAAATTTCGAGGCTGATCAACATTTTTACCTTTACAAACGGCAATATGGTAAGCCAACAACTGCAATGGTATCGTAGCCAATAGAGGTTCAAGACATTCTTCTGTATCAGGCAATTCAATAACCTCATCAGCGATTTTACTTATAGTCTCATCACCTTTTGAAACCAACGCAATGACTTTTCCCTTACGTGCCTTTATTTCCTGTATATTGCTTAAGACCTTTTCATACATTGCATTACGCGTTGCAATAACGACAACCGGCATATCTGAGTCAATAAGAGCAATCGGGCCATGTTTCATTTCCGCAGCAGGATATCCTTCAGCATGTATATAGCTGATTTCTTTCAGTTTCAATGCTCCTTCCAACGCCACGGGATAACTATATCCACGCCCTAAATACAAGAAATTCCTTGCATAAGTAAAAATACGGCTTAGCCGTGATATTCTGTCATTAAGTTTCAGGGTTTCTTCCATTTTTTCCGGAATATTGCTTAGCCCCTTAACTATTTTCGTATATACATCTTCATCTATAGTATGCTTTTCTTTCGCTAAAGCCAAAGCCAACATAGTAAGAACGATTACCTGACCGGTAAAAGCTTTCGTCGAAGCGACTCCAATCTCGGGTCCGACATGAATATAAGAACCTGTATCAGTAGCACGCGGTATACTTGATCCTATCGCATTGCAAATGCCATAGATAAAAGCTCCATGTTGTTTGGCAAGCTTCACTGCGGCCAAAGTGTCTGCCGTTTCACCGCTCTGCGATATAGCTATGACAACGTCATTGTCTGTAACTACAGGATTACGGTATCTGAATTCGCTTGCATACTCAACCTCGACAGGTATACGGCACAAACTTTCTATTATTTGCTTTCCGATAAGTCCGGCATGCCATGAGGTTCCACATGCAACAATTATTATTCTCTTTGCAGCCAGCAGGCGTTCTTTATAATCAATGACGGCACTTAACGTAACATTTGTAGCCTCAACATTTATACGGCCACGCATACAGTTAGTAAGACATTCGGGCTGTTCAAAGATTTCTTTCAGCATAAAATGCGGATATCCGCCTTTTTCTATCTGACCTAAATTCAGGTCAACAGTCTGTATTTTCTGGAACAGTTCCCTATTTAATATATCAACGACCTTCAAGTTCTCTCCCCTTTTCATTACAGCAATACTGCCGTCTTCAAGGTAGGCCACCTTATCAGTATACTCAATTATCGGACTTGCATCTGAAGCAAGGAAGAATTCATCTTCTGCTACACCAATAACCAAAGGGCTTTGTTTGCAAGCAGCAATAATCTGATCTGGCTCACGCTTATCAAGCAGGGCAATTGAGTATGCACCGATAACTTCATGGAGCGCAACCTGAACAGATGACAAAAGGTCGAGTTTTTTCTTGTTCTGAATATATTCAATCAGTTGCACAAGTACTTCAGTATCCGTATCAGAACGGAAAGTCAAGCCTTTTGACTGCAACTTTTTCTTTAAATCTGCATAATTTTCAATTATTCCATTATGGATAATTGCAAGATTCTTAGACTCAGAATAATGTGGATGTGCGTTTACAGATGAAGGTTCACCATGGGTTGCCCATCGTGTATGAGCAATACCCACAGTTCCTGAGATATTTTTGTCTTTACAAAATGTATCTAAATCTTTTACTTTACCTTTAGTTTTATATACATTCAGTCCTCCGTCTGAATTAAGCAAAGCCAAGCCTGCGCTATCGTATCCACGATATTCCAACCGGCCCAGTCCCTTAATCAGCACCGGATAAGCGTCTTTCTTACCTAAATAACCAACAATTCCACACATACTTTACTTACTTCAACACATTAACCACCAACGAAGCTACAGATGTCAGGATACTGACAACAGAAATCCATATTGTCGTACTTGAACCTATTGCAGAGTTCTTTGCCTGAACGCTGTTTGGCTCAACATACAAATAATCATTCTGCTGAAGGTAATAATATGGTGAATTTATCAGATTTGCATCATTTAGATTAAGTCTGTGAACAGACTTTTCTCCAGTAGCATCCTCACGTATAAGCAAGACATTACCACGCTTACCATAGATTGTAAGGTCTCCAGCTCTGGCCAAAGCCTCTATCACACTAATCTTTTCCTGGTCAACATTAAATACACCCGGAGCCTTAACCTCACCGGCTACAGTAACTTTAAAGCTGGCCATCTTAACAGTAACTATAGGGTTTTCCGTTTTTGACATATACGGAAGTATTTTGTCTCGGATATAATTTTCACATTGTCTCTTTGTCATACCTCCAACTTTCAGCTGTCCGACAACAGGAAAATTAATAAAACCGTCGTTGTCAACAAGATAAGTCTGCAGTGAACCTGCTCCTGTAGACAAATATCCAGTTGCATTTAGTGTGTTGGTTACAGAAAGGTTGAAAGGCGTTGCAGCCTTTGGATCCGTGGTGCTGACAGTTATCGTCAATAAGTCCTTTGGCATTATTTTTGCATCGAACAAACCTTTTGACGCCGCATAGCTCAATGAATCAGCATTCTGAAAATAAGCAATTTGCTTGCTGCTTCCGCAACTGCCTAACGTCATGCATAAAACGGCAAAAACTATAAAAAAAAGATTTTTTCTCATATTACAAAATGTGACGTATATCGTAAAACTTTGCAAAAATAGTTCTATTTTTTGATATTGGCAAATATTTCAATAATTAAAAATCATAAAGCCTCTTTTGCATAATCTGTACAGACTCAGCAAAAGAGGCTCTATATTCATGCTTCAAGCATTAAAACTTGAAATAGTTTTTCGCGTTATAGTAGCTTATATCCTCAACCATGCGATACAGGCTTTCCTTGTCGTCAGGAAGGAGTCCTTTCTCTACGTCATTGCCAAGCAGGTTACAGAGCAAACGGCGGAAATACTCATGACGAGGATAAGACAGGAATGAACGGCTGTCGGTAAGCATTCCGACAAAGCGGCTCAACAAGCCGAGCACTGACAATGCATTCATCTGTCTTGTCATGCCGTCAAGCTGATCATTAAACCACCAGCCGCTACCAAACTGAATCTTGCCCGGACAAGAACCATCCTGGAAGTTTCCTAACATTGTAGCTATAACTTCATTTGCACATGGATTCAGTGTGTACAATATAGTACGTGTAAGCTTACCTTCTGCGTTAAGGTGATCAAGGAAATGGCTCATTGCCTTTGCAGTATTGAATTCACCGATAGAATCAAAACCAGTATCAGGTCCGAGTTTCTTGAACATCAGGCTGTTGTTATCACGGATTGCTCCATAATGGAACTGCTGTGTCCAGTCGCTTGCATGATCCATCTCAGCAAAGATTGTAAGCATGCAATGCTTGAACTGACGAATTTCCTGCTGCGAAAGCTCCTGACCGCGCATAGCTTTTTCAAATATGATTTCTATCTGGCTGTCAGTGTAAGGCTCATCATAGAACTCTTCAATTCCGTGGTCAGAAAGACGGCAACCATTCTCGTGGAAGAAATCGTGACGCTTCTGCAATGCGTCAATCATATCCTGGAATTTAGCAATTGAAACGCCTGCAACTTCGCCCAGCTTATTTACATACTCAGCAAAATTCTTTGTATTGTCAACAGCCATAGCCTTGTCAGGTCTCCAGGCCGGAATCATTTTGATTTCAAATCCGCTCTCACGTGTCTGCTTATGATATCTCAGATCATCAATAGGATCGTCTGTTGTACAAACACATTCAACGTTGTAACGACGCATAAAGCCTCTTGCTGTATATTCAGGCTGCTGAAGTTTTTCGTTACATTCATCATATATTTCACGGGCTGTCTTCGGGCTCAAGAGCTTATCTATGCCAAAAGCAGTCTTCAGCTCAAGGTGTGTCCAATGATAAAGCGGGTTTCTGAATGTATAAGGAACAGTCTCAGCCCATTTTTCAAATTTTTCCCAATCGCTAGTTTCTGTTCCTGTGCAATACTTCTCGTCAACGCCGTTAGTACGCATAGCACGCCATTTATAATGATCACCGCCCAACCACAGCTCTGTTATGCTCTTGAATTTGTGGTCGTTAGCGACCATTTCAGGAATCAAATGGCAATGATAGTCAATAATCGGCATTTTTGCCGCATGATTATGAAATAGATCCTGTGCAGTAGATGTTTCTAGCAGGAAGTTTTCATCCATAAATTTTTTCATGTTTGTTTTTTATTAAAAGCGTTAATTATAATTTTTAAATTTAACTATTTTATTTATGCAAATATACATCTTTTTTTTTGATTTCAGATTATTTTAAATTATATTTGCACAAAATAAAATACATAAACGATGTCCGTATAAGAATAATTTAATATCAGCCATGTCAAAAATAACAAGATCAAACCGAGTTTTGCTTATATACACAGGTGGAACTATCGGTATGGGAAAGAACCCGGATACAGGAGTGTTAGAACCCTTAGACTTCAACCACCTTGTGAGTTGTCTGCCTGAGTTTTCAATGTTGAGAACAGGTATCGAAACTTATCAGTTTACGCAGCCTATAGATTCAAGCGATATGTCGCCTAGATTCTGGTCGCAGCTGGTGAGAATCATTGCTGAGCGATATGACCAATATGACGGATTTGTTATTTTGCACGGAACAGACACAATGGCCTATACCGCGTCTGCACTTTCTTTCATGCTCGAAAACCTGACAAAACCCGTTGTGCTTACAGGCAGCCAATTACCTATTAACCAATTGCGGACAGACGGCAAAGAAAACCTGATAACAAGTATTGAGATTGCGTCAGCGTCTCATCCTGACGGCACAGCCATGGTACCAGAGGTTTGCATCTACTTCAGCGGCAAATTGCTTCGCGGAAACAGATCGACAAAGACCAATGCCGACGGCTTTAACGCCTTCGAGTCGTTCAACTTCCCGCATCTTGCAGAAGCCGGAGTGAACATTATATATCATGAAGAATATATACTGAAGCCTGATTACAGCAAGCCCATGGTGCCGCATACAGCAATCGACCCGAATGTCGTGGTATTCTCGCTGTTCCCAGGATTACAGGAAAAGATTATATACCATGTTCTCGAAGCACCTGAACTGAGGTCTATTGTAATGAGAAGCTTCGGAAGCGGCAATGCGCCAAAAGCTCCATGGCTAACCAGAATTCTGAAAGAGGCCAGCCTAAGAGGAGTGACTATCGTAAACATAAGCCAATGTCTTGCGGGAAGCGTGGAAATGACCAGATACGACACCGGCTACAGACTCAAGAGCACCGGAGTGATAAGCGGATATGACAGCACCGTTGAATGTGCCGTTACGAAACTCATGTGCCTACAGGCAAGATTTACAGACAATAAAATTGTGAAAAGCTACATGAACAAATCAATATGTGGCGAAATAACAATTTAAAATAATAAAAAAGCATAACAAAATTGTTTGTTTCAATATTATTGAATATCTTTGCCTACATAAATGTCTTAAATGAAAATGTACCACATATATAATCATTGGCATTAAAATCATAAATTGAAAATTAATACTTTATATCTGATTTAACAGACAATTAAAAACAAAAAGATTATGAAAGAATTAAAAGGAACAAAGACAGAAAAGAATCTTCAGGAAGCATTTGCAGGTGAATCAATGGCACGCAACAAGTATACATATTTTGCATCTAAAGCAAAAAAAGACGGATATGTACAGATTGCCGCCATATTCGAGGAGACTGCAAAAAACGAGCAGGAGCACGCAAAATTATGGTATAAATATCTGAACGGAAACAAAATCAACGGAACAGAAGCAAACCTTGCTGATGCTGCTGCCGGTGAGAACTTCGAATGGACAGATATGTATGCCCGTATGGCAAAAGAAGCTCGTGAAGAAGGATTTGACGAGATTGCTGCTAAATTCGAAGGCGTAGCTGAAATTGAAAAACATCACGAAGAGCGCTACCGCAAGCTTCTGAAAAACATTCAGGACAAGATGGTATTCTCTAAGGACGGAGACTGCATCTGGCAATGCTCTAACTGTGGACACATTGTAATAGGAAAAGAGGCTCCTAGCATCTGCCCGGTTTGCAACCACGCTCAGGCTTACTTCCAGATTGAAGCAAGAAACTATTAATAAACAAAAACAATACGACAAAAAGGGGATGTGTCTTCGGCACATCCCCTTTTATATTTATATAAACAAAGCTCACGTAAATATAACGACAGACTGATACAGACAAGTAGTAAAACTAGAGATGTCATCAACAAGCGTCCTGGTTCAACCCTGTTTCAGAATAAAGACATTTAACGGCAACCTTGCAGAATCTAAATGCCCTACTTGTAGTTAATCTACAAAGTCTCTGCATGAGTAACAAAAAGTCATTAATCTACGTGTCGTAACTCAGCCACTTTTGAACCGAAAGTGACTGAGTTACGACACGAAAACAATAGGCTAATGATTTAAAACCTGTAAGCAGTCTTTCACTTAAAGTTTATTCAGAATCAAATGCATATTCAAACTATCTATAAGACATATAAGCATATTTTCTTATAGTTTTTCTGACCGAAATGAATATCCGCAATACTACATCCAAGTTCGGACACGTCTGACATAGCAAATACATCTGATTAATTATCCATGCCATAATATCGGCATTCATTAATGTATTCATGTCAAACTCAAATTACGCACTCACAACTGCCGCAAGGAGCGCAGCATGTCACTGTTCGGTAAACTCAACAGAAGTATCCTTCCCGACAAAAGTCAGTGTCATGTCTTTACCCTTGCCTCTTATATCAATAAAAGAATTCTTATATCCATAGCCCGATGCCGTAACATATTGGTAAAGCAAATAATCAACGCCTAAATAGGTTACCTGTGCGACTCCGGCCTTTGTAAAGAACTTAGCTGAAAGTTGCTCACCTTTATTATTTTTAAAATCAGCCTTTATTATATTCTCAAAACCGGTAGAAGAATAAACAACTTTACCTCTCCGTGACACAATCCACTCGTCGTTGCTCTTCTCCAGCATATACGAATCATCATCCTCGACATTCCATACAGCGGAGCCATCAGGGCGCACACGTTTCTCCAGGACAACAGTCTCTTCAGGCATAAACACTTCAACCTTAGCTGAATCAGAAGAGAATACGACATAAGCTGCGGATGATGAATGCTGGTCTACGGCTGACAACAAACGGGTTCCGGCTTCAAATATTCTTATCTTCTTGTCCAAGACTTTAGAATAGGTATACCCCATCGCCGCATCACTTCCACCAATCAGAGGCGTAGTGTTCTCTTGCGCACGACGATACTCTATCCTATACATCTCACCCTTTCCCAAGGTAAGCATGTCGTTCTGCAATGCTATTATATTAAGGGTGTCACAAAACTGTATGGTCTGTCCGTTCCCGATGCTTTCGCCACACAACACAATACAGTTTTTTTTGTGTTTTCCTTTGACCAGCTTCCAATTATTATATTTTAATGTAGCCATTCCTACAGAAGAGGCCTTGTTTGCTTTATCAAGCAACATGCCCTGAACAATATGCTTGTTGACCGGCATTACTTCATGCCATTCACCCAACAGTTGTTCCTCTGTATATAATTTTTCTCCACCGCCACACGACATCAGTGCCATCACTGATGCTGCCACAATTATGAAATTTTTCTTCATAGCAAATATATTAAATAAGGTTAATAATTTAGCAGGCGAACATTTTCGCCTGCTATTTAAGATAAAAGACTCGTTTCTTTATAAAATGCGATTACAGTCTGAACTTCAGACAGTCGCTTATCTTTTGCATCGTGGTAAGACGGGTTGGCACAAGAGGAAGCCTGAGAACATTCTCGATCATGCCCATTTCATGAAGCATGGCCTTCACTCCTGCCGGATTGCCGTCAACGAACAACAGATTAAACAAATCTGTAAACTTATGATGTATCTTTCTTGCACTCTCTATCTCGCCTTTCATCTCAAGACGTATCATCCTTGAGAACTCTTTAGGCAGAGCGTTGCCGATAACCGAAATGACACCGGCTGCGCCACATGCTATCATCGGGAACGTGAGTGCGTCGTCACCACTGATGACATCAAAGCCGTCCGGTTTGTTCTTAATAATTTCGTCCACCTGTTCCAGACTTCCGCTTGCTTCTTTTATGGCTACAATGTTCTCGCAGTCACGTGCAAGGCGCACTGTTGTCTCAGCCTTAAGGTTAACGCCCGTCCGTCCGGGTACATTATAAAGCACAACAGGCATATTTGTTGCCCCGGCTATAGCCTTAAAGTGCTGATACAAACCTTCCTGAGACGGTTTGTTATAATAGGGACAAACACTTAATATGCCGTCAATGCCAGAGAAATCTGCCGTCTGAAGCTCGTTTACAACATCAGCCGTATTGTTTCCTCCGCATCCAATCAATATTGGAACCTTGTCACCCACCTTTTCAACAACAAGCTCTTTAATCTTTTGCTTTTCATCTTTTGTCAACGTAGGAGTTTCTCCTGTTGTGGCAAGAATACAAAAGAAATCGGCGCCATTCTTCAGCTGATAGTCCAACAAATTTTTCAGGACATCATAATCAACCGAACCGTCTGAGGCGAAAGGAGTAACCAAAGCTATGCCTAAACCTTTAAAAATATTTTGCTTCATAAAACAATTTCCATCTTATTAATTGAATGCAAAAATAAACTTTTTATATCAAAACACAAAATAAAAAGCCGTATTTTACACATATCGCTAATTAATGGTGTCAATTAGAACCTATATACAGGAACAGCATTCCGAGCAATACCAGCAACAGGTCAACAGCTTTACTCTTTAAGTTTTTCTCATGCAAGAGCACTGCTCCAAACAGGAACGACACAATAACGCTTCCACGTCTTACCATAGAGACAATGCTTATCATTGCTCCGGGAATGCTCAAGGCATAGAAATAAACGAAATCGGCCGCACTAAGAAAAATACTTATAAGGATTATACACCAGTCCCATCTGAACCGCGTGGTCTGTCCTGACTTTGGCAGCCATAGCACAACCAGCATGATGCCCATCATGACACACTGATAGATATTATACCAGCTCTGCACCATCATCGTGTCAAGCCCTACTCCGCCCTGGCTTACCGGAGCCATAAGATACTTGTCATAAAGTCCGCTTACAGCACCGAGTACGGCAGCAAGCACGATGAAATATATCCAGCGGTCGTGCTTAAAATCAATGCCTTCTTTCTTTCCGCTCCTGCTGAGCATAAGAAATGACGCCACCGCAAGAGCCACACCTATCCACTGATATACATTAAGACGCTCGCCAAACACCAGCAGCGCACCGACCAGCACCATTACCGGACGAGTGGCATTAATCGGCCCTACTATGGTCAGGGGCAGATGCTTCATTCCGAAATATCCGAAAATCCACGAGGACAAGACAATGAGACTTTTCAGGACAATATATTTATGAACTTCCCATCCTCCGCCTCCTACATGAAATATGCTTCCGTCAAGAACATTCGTATTATACGAAAGGATTATGAACGGAAGGAAAATAAGCGATGAGAACAGCGTGTTGAGAAACAACACCGGTATTACGGCATTGCCGTCTAATGCCTTTTTCTTAAACGAGTCGTAAAAGCCCAACAGGGCTGCCGACATAAAAGCTAATAATAACCACATTTACCTTAAAAATTATATTTACCTATTTACATTATAGCCGCTATGGCTTAATATTCGATATTTTCCAGAAACAAAGCATTGCCTGGCATACTCTCACCGGCACCCGAACGCCGGCGACCTTCTATAACAGCCCTGAAATCCTGCACACTTATCCGCCCTCGGCCAACATCAACCAAAGTCCCTACAACAGCCCTTACCATGTTACGCAGAAATCTGTTGGCCGTAATGACAAAATGCCAACTATACTCGCCGTCCTTCACCCATCTGGCCACTGTTACATCACACAAAGTGGTCTTCACGTCGGTGTTGCTCTTGCAGAATGCGGCAAAGTCATCATACTCCAACAGCATTGCGGCCGCCTCATTCATCTTTTCGAAATCAAGGTCATAAAAAAGTTCGCATGAATAATGGCGCAAAAACGGATCTTTATGCTGATGAACATAATAATGATAGGTTCTCGACCTGGCGCTGAAACGAGCATGCATATCCTGACTGACAGGAATAACCTTATCTGCAGAAATATCTCTCGGCAAAAGTCTGTTCAGCTTATATACCAGCTGTGGGCCGTCAATATCTTTATCCGTGTCAAAGTGAGCCACCATCATTCTGGCATGAACACCGGTGTCTGTACGGCCTGCTCCTACCACTTGTATTTCTTCACGCAGAAGAGTTGACAAGGCATCCTGCAACTTTTCCTGAACAGAAACGGCATTGGGCTGTACCTGCCATCCGTGATAAGCCGTGCCGTCATATTTAAAATAAACAAAATATCTCTGCATGTATTACGCACTATATGAATAATCCGTGTGCAAAATTACATATTTTTCATAAACTAAAGATATATTGACGAGCGAAAGAAAACAAATAAATCATCTTGACGGACATTTCCATAAGCCTTTACAGCTCTCCTTCCGTAAGTTTTTATGACTAAACTCGCCGGCACAATGGCACAGATACTTATCTTATCATCTTCCTGCAATAATGCCCCAACACAGACAAAGCAAATATCAGGATGTAAATAAGAAGCAGCTGCAGCAGTCCGATCCTAATGCCGTCAATACTTGCCCCGGGCAAAGCCGCCACAAAGGATACGCAGGCATTTAGCAATATCACCACTTTAAGCAGCAGTCCAGCCAACAACGTCTGAAGCCAAGGCAGGAAACTCACAGCAGCCGTCAGTACAGCCCCATAAAGGATAACTGTGGCTGCAGGCACTACAATCATATTGGTAAGGAGGAAATAGCATGAGAAACGGCCAAAATAAAACGCTATCAGCGGGGCCACTCCTATCTGTGCAGCCACTGATACAGCCGTCATCTGCCATACCTGTTTTATTATAGAAATATTGCGGATTCTGCCGGGCATAACTTCCAGGAGCGGACGATAGAATATGATGATAAACAATACGGCGGCAAACGACATCTGAAAGCCTACATCATAAAGATATAGCGGACTGCCGGCCAATATGACAACAGCAGCCACTGACAGCGTGTTGAGCGACAGTCTGTTGCGGTTAAGCAAGCTTACAAACGAATAGACCGTAAGCATTACGGCCGAACGAACTACGGAAGCCGACATACCCACGATAAAGACATAAGACCATATTGCAAGCAGAATCAGCACCTGCGAAACAATCTGCCACCGGCGGCGCGAAAACAACAGCGACAATATTGCGTAGATTATGCCGAGATGCAGACCCGACAAAGCCAGTACATGCGACGCTCCCGACACAGAATACTCCTCTTTCAACTCATCCGAAAGCGAGGATTTATCGCCTAACGCCATTGCCGCCAGCACGGCATACGCCTGCCCGCTGAAGCCCATGTCACTAAAACGCTGCAGCAGTTTGTCACGGAAAACTAATGCGGATATGCGTGCACGCTGAACAACAGACAGCCGACTGAGGTCAACCGCAGCCCCTTTCCATTCGTCTATATATATAAATGTGGTGGCAACATATCCGTGATAAAGCAAATACCGCGCATAGTCAAAATCAGCACCTGCATAATTTGTTGGCTTTTCAAGTAACGAGACAGCCTCTATACCATTGCCTATACGCAGTCTGTCTGCACGTCCGTCTCTGTATATGCTGGCCTTTATCTTCATAGGACGATGCGTATTTACAGTTATCAAGTCGCATTTTACAACTTTTCCCGCAACGACAGGCTGACTGACCACCACAGCTGAATATGCCGTATCTTCCCCGGGCACGGACATATTGACTTCATCCAATTCTCTACACACGAGCATGGCTCCGAGGAAATAGCAAGTAAGAAATATAAGAACAGTCTGCAACACACAACGCCTATATGCTAATAAAGCAAACATTAAAGACACAGCCGTCGCCGCAAACCACGCATCACAAGACACAGCCCCATAAAGAAGCTCGCCCGACACTATGCCTGCTACAAGGAACAAAGCCACACGCAAGACAGGATAAAGCTGTATTTGTCCGTTTGTTTTCATTTATTAAGGCCAACAAGACTATACTGAATAGCCGTTTGCAGTTATGCAAATATACAAATTTATCTCTAAAGCCACCACCATGGCATAAGGTTTTTAGTTATAATATTTACGTTAAAAGCACAGACAGGAAACAAACATGTCACGACTATTTTATTTAAAACAACACCCAAGACCATTACAAAACATAACAAAAAGAAAAAACTGCGGTTTTCGTTTTGTTTTGCGCCGGCTTTACATTATCTTTGCGATATGATTATATATTTCTCAGGAACAGGAAACACAAGATGGGCAGCCACCACACTCAGTGAAAAGACAAGCGAAAAGCTCATTGACATAACGGACATCGCCGGAACCGATGTAAGCTACAAACTCGAGGAAGGCGAACGCCTTGGCTTCTGCTTTCCTGTGCATGGATGGCGGCCGCCGCTCATTGTAAGAAATTTCATCAGAAGGCTTTCAATAATAAATGCTGAAGGCCACTATTGCTATGTCCTTTGTACAACTGGCGACAACGTCGGCGAGGCTGTTGACATTTTCGAAAGAGACCTCAAAAGAATTGGTGTTTATCTAGACAGTGCCTTCTCGCTTATCATGCCCGAATCGTATGTCGGTCTGCCCTTCATGGATGTTGACACACGCGACAAAGAAAAACAGAAAAAAGAAAAGGCGACAGAAGACCTTGAACGTTTTACCGATATGATCATGAAGCGCCAGACTGGCGTAAAAGACCTTGTCATAGGGCGATGGCCAAAAATAAACAGCCGTCTCATCGGCAGTATTTTCGTAAAGCACCTTATAACAGACAAGCCATTCCATGTAACAGAAGACTTATGCATCAGATGCGGCAAATGTGCCGAAGCATGTCCTGTAAACGACATAATCTGGAGTAAGGGCTCCATGCCTAAATGGAAGCATAACGGTTCGTGTCTGTCATGCTTCGCCTGCTATCATCATTGTCCCAAACATGCCATAGAATACGGCGGCAGGACAAAGAATAAGGGACAATATTTCTTCGAAAAGAACGAAAGACGGTAAAAGTTACGTCAAAGCGACCATATCCAAGCACAATACAACAAGCCGCATATTGCAATACAAAAGATGCCCTTTGAGAGCTCCATTTGGCATTAATCGCAAAACGAAACCTATGCTCTCACACTAAAGAACGTGAGCAAATGTTTTTTAGCATAAAAAGTCATCACTCATCACAAAGACATGCAACAATCTGGCTACGAATACATTATGGCGTGATGACTTGAATCATAAACTCATCACACAACAACAATCTGAGTTTAAGCAACTTGCTGACAGATGTTATGTGTGATGAGTTTTTCGTAAGATATTTTACCATAACTATACCAACAGCAACGGAAATATCTGCTGAAAAAGACAACAGCAGTTATCTTATAAAGTTGGTGCGTATAGTAGGTTCAACTTCCGGCAGACTTACCCCTGCCTTCTTTCCTGCCTCTATACATTTAAGCAGCCAGGCCATGTTCTGCCCAAGACGACGCATGGTCTGCATGCCCTCTTCATCCATAAACACGTCTTCCGGCTTATTTCCGTGCACCTGATTCCAATAAACAGAAGGCACTGTAGGCATGTTGCATATACCATAATACTTGTTAAGGTCGTCAAATCCGGCAGAGGCGCCGCCACGCCTGCAACTTACAACCGTTGCTGCCGGCTTGTTGGTATAAAGCGATGCCTTGCTGCAGAATGCCCTGTCCATAAACGGCTTTATGAAACCCGACGGACCGGCAAAGTGAATAGGAGTGCCAAAGATAAATCCGTCTGCCTCGTCAACCTTTTCAAGAAATCTGTTCACAGTGTCTGTGTCATACCAGCAGCGCTTTGTCTGGCTGCACTTTCCACAGCCTATACAGCCCATTATGGGCTTATTGCCGCACCAGAATATTTCTGTATCAATGCCACACTTGGCCAACTCTCCTGCAACAACCTCTAAAGCGGCATGTGTGCATCCGTTAGCCTTAGGACTTCCGTTTACCAATAAAACCTTCATAATATCTGTGTCTTTAATATAAATTGCTTCAGTAAAATAAAGAAGGACGAACTGCCCGAGAGTTCTCAGACATGTCCGTCCCCAAAAGGTATATTATTTTCATTCAATATACACGCGGACCGAAGATGGCTGTTCCTACACGAACCATCGTGCTGCGGCACTGAACGGCAATCTGATAATCGTCGCTCATTCCCCATGAACGCTCGCAGAAAGCATCATCATCGGCAAAATAACGGGCCTTAACCTCATCAAAGAATTCGGCTGCCGTGTTAAACTCGAGCCTAATCTGATCCTCATCGTCAACATTAGAGGCCATCATCATCAAGCCGCAGATCTGCACATTGTGAAGCTCGCGCCACTCACCTGCCTCAAGTAGCTCGCGGCAGGCATCAAGGGTGAGCCCGTATTTGGTTGCCTCTTCGGCAATATGCAGCTCAAGCAGCACCTTGATTACGCGGTCATGCTTTGCGGCATGCTTGTTTATCTCCTTCAGAAGTTTCAGAGAATCGACAGCTTCAATCATCGAAATATAAGGTGCTATGTATTTCACCTTATTGGTCTGAAGATGTCCTATAAAGTGCCACTCGATGTCACCAGGCAAGGTCTGCTGCTTTTTTGACAGTTCCTGCTCATGACTTTCACCGAAAACGCGCTGCCCGGCATTATATGCAGCCTCGACATATTCATCGGGATGAAACTTGCTCACGGCCACAAGGCGCACGCCCTGAGGCAGAGTGTCTGTTATTTTTTTCAGATTAGCCGCAACGTCAACATTCATTATTGAAGCGCCTCCTCCGCTTTCTGTCCGTCCTGTTCATACTCAGGTTTGTCGTCAACTTCAGGCTTCTTCAGCATCTGATTGTGCTCAAACACGTCCATAATCTGAGTTTCAGCAATGCTGGCGATAACATAGTCGATCATTGTTCCGCCCATAACCTCGTCAATGCTCTTTACTGCTCCTGGCAATGTGCTGCCGTGAACGAGATAATTTACGTTAGACTTTTTCTCTTTTTCAGTCTTGTCGTCAATAGTGATAAACTGCAATTTGGTCTTGTACCAGCGGTCGGCAGAAGGAGAATCGCTGAAGAAAATTTCACCATAAGCGGCTTTCTTAATATCCTTAACCTCAAACTCGCCACTGATATAAGATGACATTTCTTCAATTATGCTTGCCTCTGCCTCTGTAAAACTGAGCGCATCGACAACATACAGCTCCGTTACTTTCTTCTGACTTCCGTCTTCCATCGTCTTTTCGTAACGTATTTTGCACTCAAACCATGTTGATGTTCTACTTCTCATATTATCCTTTATAAAATTAAATCTGATAAAAAACTATATTTATCTTACCCCTGCGGGCTGATAAAATCGTGCAAAAGTAATTAAATATCCCGACAACACAAAATCAGAAATAATAAATTGAAGGGCATATATTAATATTTCTTTAATTAAAACGAACGGCATCCATGACCACGCCATCCGGTCAGCATCAACCAGACAACGGCCTTAAAGGCTCTTCTTTTTATTAAAGAAATCTTTGCAAATCTCTAAAAACAGCATTGGTTCAGCGGCTATTGTCTCCCACAAGCGTTTGCCGCCCTTAAGCACACGCTTGTCCACATAGTCAACAAGTTCAGGATTTGTCTTCTTGTAACGTATGCGCATGGCATTAAGACTTATGACGTTGCCCGTCATGAACGGAACCACAACGCTGTCGCCGGCAAGGCTTATGCCGTAGATTGTAGATATGTTCATCTTGCCAAGCTGCATGTTCTGTGAGTCTACCCCATTCCACCAATACATCTTGCCGACTTCGTTTTCACCTTCTTTATATACAAACTGCCGTATGGTTTTCTTGGGTTTAAGCAGCGACGGATTAGCCACAAGATGCGACTCAAGATGGTCATACTTGCCGCTGGCCGACGTCTTTTTCACAAAATCTATACTTCTCACATTGTCGGCGCTATATGAAACGGCATTATTGCCGTCGGGCGCAGGAGACAACGTGAACGATGTGTTCATGCGCTTAAACAGCTTGCCGTCCACCCAATAAGTCTGAACATATCCTTCCACCGTACTTCCGTCTGTAAGAGTTAGACGTACATGATCGTTTTCAGGGTCGCGCGTTTCCTGTGCAACGGCACAAGCCGAAAACGCAGCAAAAAGGAACAAGAATAATATTTTTCTCATAAAATGACATTATTACCAATTCAACAATACGCCCACAGAAAGGAGCAGACCATAGATAAACATATTGCGTGCTGTGTCGCCGAGCACCATGTTGAGAGCCTTACCTTTATTTATACGCACCATCTTGCGGTAAGCAGCATAATGCGGTATAAGATAAAGGAAAGGAAGCAAGAATGCACAGATGTGTCCTTCGAGCAAAAACGCAACGCCAAAGACCAATGCCATTATGCCAGAACAGAGATAGGCTGTGCGCCCGGCTTCGGCACCCACCCTAACAATGAGCGTCTTCTTGCCTGCCCTTGCATCGTTGTCGATGTCGCGATAGTTGTTGACAAGCAACAAAGTGTCGATGACAAAGCCGCAGGCCAACGAGGCTATAAACACCTCAAACGTAAATCTGTCGGTCTGGAGATAATAGGTAACACACACGGGAATAATGCCGAAAAACACTAACACGAGCACATCGCCAAGACCAAGATATGACAGCAATGTGGTGTAAAGGAAACAAAACACCACGCAGAACGCCCCGACAAGTATCATCTCCAAGCCGCCATATATCACCAGCGGCAGGCCTATACAGCAGGCTATCACCGTTGTTATTATTATTGCACGGCGCATGGCTTTGGGTGTTATCCAGCCTTGTGCGCACGCACGGCGCGGCCCGAGACGTGTCTCATCGTCGTTGCCACGGACAAAGTCGAAATAGTCGTTAATGAAGTTGGCGTCAATCTGCATAATGAATGCAAACAACACACACAACAAGGCCGGCATCCAGCCGAAATCGTCGAGCCCGAGGTCTCTTGCCGCAAATGCCAAACCTATCATAACAGGCACGGCTGCACCAGTAAGCGTCTTCGGACGCGAGGCCAGCATCCACGCTTTTGCCGAGTTTGTATCTATTTGTTTTTCGTTCATGATTTAATCTTTTATATTATGCCCATAGGACAGACCGCAATGCCGCCGGACGTAAACAAGCTAGGCCTTACACATTGCATTCTCCAAGAGAAAGGCATGCCGGCGTACCTCATGGCGCACAGAAGGGATGACAAGCAACGGCATGCTGCCGGCTAAAACCCTTATCAAGCCACTACACCTATAAATTAATGTTTCAGGTAACATCCACGGGCGAATCACTTGCAAAAGTAAACATTATATCGTATATTTGCAAGAAATTAATGATTCTTAAAGCTATGATTGACAAGAATGTAAGTCTGGACCTTATGGCTTTTATCGAAACAGATATACTGCCTCGCTATGCCGAATTTGACAAAGCTCACAATCTTACTCATGTTACACGCGTGATAAACCGCTCAATCAAGCTGGCGCAGAAGATTGGTGCCGACGTCAACATGGCTTATGCCACGGCAGCATACCACGACCTTGGACTGGAAGGGCCGCGCGCCATACACCACGTAACGAGCGGAAAGATTCTGGCTGCCGACATGCGCCTGCGCAAATGGTTCTCGACAGAGCAGATAAAAATAATGAAAGAGGCCGTTGAAGACCACAGGGCATCAGCCTCGCACGCGCCACGAAGCATCTACGGAAAGATAGTGGCCGAGGCTGACCGCGACCTAGAGCCAGAGACAGTGTTCAGAAGGACAATAGAATATGGCATAGACCACTATCCTGAAAAGAACAAAGAGGAACAATGGAAACGCTTCTGCGAACATCTTGAAAACAAGTATTCAGCCCACGGATATATCAAGCTCTGGATACCCGGCTCGGAGAACGAGAAAAGCCTGAAGCAGATAAGAGACCTGATAATACAGCCTGCGCGGCTGAAAGAAATATTCGACAGGATATATGCAGAGGAGACTGCAGAATGACTACGCCACGACAGACGACCATAAGAACAACGACAGCAAACAAAGGATAAAGATGAAGACACTTATAATAACAGCCTTAGCCCTGCTGATGTCTGTTGCAGGACAGGCACAGACGGCAGACACGCTTCGCCATGAGGTGATGCTTGAAACGACAAAGGGAAACATACACATAGCACTATACAACGAGACGCCGCGCCATCGCGACAACTTCATCAAGCTGGTGAAGGAAGGATTCTATGACGGTTTGCTGTTTCATCGCGTGATAGACAGATTCATGATACAGACAGGCGACAGCGCGAGCAGACATGCCGTCCCGGGACAGCTGCTTGGCGACTCGCCCGAAAGCTACAAGGTGAAGGCCGAAATAATGTATCCTGCCCTATTCCACAAGCGCGGAGCCGTGGCAGCAGCACGCGAAAGCGACAATGTAAACCCCGAAAGAGAGTCGTCGGCATCTCAGTTTTACATCGTCTACGGCCGTCGTTTCAACGACAGCATGCTCGACGACGTTCAGCTGAAACTGGACAAGAACACAGGCGGAACAGTGAAACTGACACCCGAAATAAGGGAAGCCTACAAGCGCTTAGGCGGTACCCCTCACCTTGACGGACAGTATACGGTATTCGGAGAAGTAATTGAAGGGCTTGAAACCGTTGACAGCATACAACAGGTTGAGACCGACAAGAACGACCGCCCCGTTGAAGACATAAAAATCATACGTGCATCGGTGATAAAATAACACGTCCAACCGACAGAAACTCATGCCTGATGCCAAGCCGGCAACATATGCGACGGGCCGTATACGGAGGCAACATAAGAATGCAGAATGTAAGAATACCGGCTGCATTCCGCACAAAACGTAAGTTGACTGTATGCACTCTCAGGCAGGCCAAATAGCAAACAGAACGGCAGCACACGTGCCATTTGAGCGCAGGAAACGACCATTTTCAGTCTAAATTCAGGCATCAGCCATGCTAAAACATAGCTTTTTGGGGGATAAAACAATATCAATCGTCATATAAAATACTACATATTAAGGCGTAAAAGGCTACCTTTTAGAGTGCAAAAGGTGGCCTTTTGCATTATATAAGACATCGTCCAACTGCACACTTTGCATAACATTGGCAGTATACCGTTGGCATACTGCACTTTACGCATGCACACTTCATACTGCGATATTTACGCAAAAAAGATTTAGAATACAGAATTATGCAGTATGAGAGCGTCATGAAAAATCAAAAAGAAAGCAAAAGCGGAAAATGCGAACCACACGCAACACTACGCCGAAGGACAACATCACCTATTTAAGATATTTTTGAGATATTCTTCAAAATAACGTCCCTATATTCCAAAATTCTTTGTATTTTTGCACAAGCCAAACAACATCTTTTCAGACAAAAGTCTTTTGTCTGCATTAGGTCCAGGTTGTTTACCGTATGAAAAGTCTGCTCCGCTGACAGACCTATCAGTCACCGTAAGCGAGAAGACTTTACATTCATCAAAAAAGAACAATTCTAAGTATGAACGTTTTAGAACTAAGTGAACAGGAAATTGGCAGACGCCAAAGTCTTCAGGAGCTGCGCGATATGGGAATCGACCCGTATCCTGCCGCCGAGTATCCAACAAATGCTTTCTCAACAGACATTAAAGCGGAATTCAAAGACGAAGAGCCGCAGAGAGAGGTGTGCATAGCAGGCCGCATGATGAGCCGCCGCGTAATGGGTAAAGCATCTTTCGCCGAGATTCAAGACTCAAAGGGAAGAATACAGGTTTACATCACACGCGACGACATCTGCCCCGGCGAAGACAAGGACATGTATAATAAGGTCTTCAAAAGACTGCTCGACATCGGCGACTTCATCGGCGTTAAAGGCTTCGTATTCAGAACACAGACAGGCGAAATCAGCGTACACGCACAGAGCCTGACACTGCTGTCGAAAAGCTTAAAGCCGCTGCCTATCGTTAAATATAAAGACGGTGTGGCATACGATAAGTTTGAAGACCCGGAGCTGCGCTACCGCCAGCGCTATGTAGACCTCGTTGTCAACGACGGCGTGAAGGAGACATTCCTGAAACGTGCCACCGTGTTGAGAACTCTGAGAAACTCTCTCGACGAGGCAGGATACACTGAAGTTGAAACCCCAATACTGCAGTCTATCCCAGGCGGAGCATCTGCACGCCCGTTCATAACCCACTTCAACGCGCTGAACGTTGAGATGTATATGCGTATCGCAACAGAGTTGTATCTGAAACGACTCATTGTAGGAGGATTCGAAGGTGTTTACGAAATAGGCAAAAACTTCCGCAACGAAGGTATGGACCGCACTCACAACCCCGAGTTCACCTGCATGGAGCTGTACGTACAGTATAAAGACTACAACTGGATGATGTCGTTCACAGAGCAGCTGCTTGAGAAAATATGTATCGCCGTAAACGGAAAGCCCGAAAGCGTAGTCAACGGCAACGTGATAAGCTTTAAGGCTCCATACCGCCGTCTGCCTATCCTTGACGCCATCAAAGAGAAGACTGGATACGACCTCAACGGAATGGACGAAGACCAGATACGCGAAGTATGCAAGAAGCTCAACATGGAAATAGACGACACCATGGGCAAAGGCAAGCTGATAGACGAGATATTCGGCGAATTCTGTGAGGGTACATTCATACAGCCAACATTCATCATTGACTACCCTGTAGAGATGTCTCCGCTTACAAAGATGCACCGCAGCAAGCCCGGACTGACAGAGCGCTTTGAGCTTATGGTAAACGGCAAGGAGCTTGCCAACGCATATTCTGAGCTTAACGACCCGATTGACCAGGAGGAAAGATTCATCGAACAGATGAAACTAGCCGACAAGGGCGACGACGAAGCAATGATCATCGACCAGGACTTCCTGCGTGCGCTGCAGTACGGAATGCCGCCTACGAGCGGTATCGGCATCGGTATCGACCGTCTGGTTATGCTCATGACAGGCGAAATGTCTATTCAGGAAGTGTTGTTCTTCCCGCAGATGCGCCCGGAGAAAAAGGCTCCGAAGAGCACCGTTGCCGAATGGCAGGCTATTGGTGTGCCTGAAGAATGGGTGCCCGTGTTCAACAAATGCGGCTATAATCTTACATCAGACATCAAGGATGTTAATCCGCAGAAACTGCAAATGGACGTATGCGGAATAAACAAGAAATACAAACTCGGCTACGAAAATCCCAAAGTAGACGATTTTGCGAAATGGATTGAGAACGTAAACAATTCTGATAACGAATAATTCTTATGCGGTGACACACCGGCAGGCCGTAAAGTCTGCCGGCTTGTCACCGCAATGCATAAATACATTTTATGCACGGATTATAAACAATAAATCATAAATCGAAAAGATGTACGATTGCGGAAGAATAGCAGTTATTGGCGGCGGAAGCTGGGCTACCGCCATTGCCAAGATTGTGGTGGGGCACACACATCATTTAGGATGGTATATGCGCCGTGACGACCGCATTGAAGACTTCAGGAGGCTCGGACACAACCCGGCATATCTTACAAGCGTTCGCTTCAACATTGACGAAATAGAATTCTCGAGCGACATCAACAAAATCGTTCAGGCATACGACACTCTTATATTCGTTACACCTTCACCTTACCTCAAGAATCATCTGAAAAAGCTGAAGACACGAATTAAAGACAAATTCGTAATTACCGCAATAAAAGGTATTGTGCCTGACGAGAACCTGGTGTGTTCAGAATATTTCCATCAGGTTTATGATGTTCCTTACGAAAACTTGGCATGTCTTGGAGGTCCGTCGCATGCCGAAGAAGTGGCTCTTGAGCGTCTTTCATACCTGACTGTAGGATGCAGCGACCGCGAAAAGGCGCTGGCGTTCTCTGAGATACTGGCCAGCGAATTCATCAAGACTAAAATCAGCAGCGATGTTATCGGCATTGAATACTCGTCTGTGCTGAAGAATGTCTATGCAATTGCAGCCGGAGTATGCAGCGGCCTTAAGTATGGAGACAACTTCCAGTCGGTACTTATGTCAAATGCGGTACAGGAGATGTCGCGCTTTCTCAAGACAATACATCCTATAGACCGTAACATAACCGACTCAGTTTATCTTGGCGACCTGCTTGTTACGGGATATTCCAACTTCTCGCGAAACCGCACATTCGGAACAATGATCGGCAAAGGATACAGCATAAAGAGCGCTCAGATTGAGATGGAAATGATTGCCGAAGGCTATTTTGGCACAAAATGCATGAAAGAGATTAACCGCCACTGCCATGTAAACATGCCTATCCTTGATGCCGTTTACAACATTTTGTACGAACGCATATCTCCACAAATTGAAATAAAGCTATTAACCGATTCTTTCAGATAAGAATCACAAAAATCAATAAGCAATGAAAAATATCACATTAGATGTATCTAAAGCCGTTCAGTTTCTTAAAGAAGGAACAGTAAAAAATTATGAAGCTAAAGTAAAAGAGGCACAAGAGGCTCTTGAAAACGGCACTTGCCCTGGCAATGATTTCTTAGGCTGGCTACATTTGCCATCATCTATAACACCTGAATTTCTGAAAGAAATACAAGACTGCGCAAACACTTTACGCGAAAACTGCGAGGCTATTGTCGTTGCAGGTATCGGCGGAAGCTACCTTGGAGCACGTGCAGTGATTGAAGCCTTGAGCAACTCTTTCTCATGGTTAATCGGCGACAAGAGCAACCCAACAATTCTTTTCGCAGGAAACAACATCGGCGAAGACTATCTGTATGAGCTGACTGAATATCTTAAGGACAAGAAATTTGGCGTAATCAACATATCTAAATCAGGAACAACAACAGAGACTGCTCTCACATTCAGACTGCTGAAGAAACAATGCGAGGAGCAAAGAGGCAAAGAAGAGGCAAAGAAAGTCATAGTTGCCGTTACTGATGCAACGAAAGGTGCTGCAAGGGCAGCTGCCGACAAGGAAGGCTACAAGACATTTGTTATTCCAGACAACGTAGGCGGACGCTTTTCTGTGCTCACTCCGGTAGGTCTTCTGCCAATAGCATGTGCTGGATTTGACATTACCAAACTTGTTGAAGGTGCAGCCGACATGGAAAAAGCCTGCGGAAAGGATGTTGCCTATGAAGAGAACCCTGCTGCCGTTTATGCTGCTGTACGCAACGGACTTTATGATCAGGCAGGCAAGAAAATCGAAATAATGGTTAACTACCAGCCCAAACTGCACTTCATCAGCGAATGGTGGAAGCAGCTGTTCGGCGAAAGTGAAGGTAAAGACAACAAGGGTATATTCCCTGCTTCATGCGACTTTACGACAGACCTTCACTCTATGGGACAGTGGATTCAGCAGGGCGAACGCTCAATCTACGAAACTGTTATAAGCGTTGAAGAGCCTGCAAAGAAACTCCTCTTCCCTAACGACGAAGAAAATCTTGACGGTCTGAACTTCCTTGCCGGCAAACGTGTTGACGAAGTGAACAAGATGGCAGAGCTCGGAACACGCCTCGCACATGTTGACGGAGGTGTGCCAAACATCAGAATTTCAGTTCCCGTGCTGAATGAATACTACATCGGACAGCTTATCTACTTCTTTGAAAAAGCATGCGGTATAAGCGGCAATATATTAGGAGTTAATCCGTTTAACCAGCCCGGTGTTGAGGCTTACAAGAAGAATATGTTTGCCCTTCTTGACAAACCCGGATACGAGGAAGACAGCAAGGCAATAAAGGAACGCCTCGCAAAAGAGAAATAATTATATCCGTAAAAGCCATGAGCGATTCATGGCTAAAGGACTAAGAAGGTACGCTAAAAGCGCAAAATAAGCGCAAGTAAATCTGCGTATATGCGTATAATCAAACTATATGACATATTATGTTTGAAAAAGAAATTAAACAATATCTAGAAAGACACGGCTTTGAGGCTTTTAAGCCCAAAGCCGTTCTTTTTGACATGGACGGAGTTCTATATAACAGCATGCCCTATCACGCAGTCAGTTGGCATAAGTCGATGGAGAGGTTCGGACTGAATATATCACCGGAAGAAGCCTACCAATATGAAGGGATGAGGGGTGTTGAAACGATAAAGCTATTGGCCAAGCGTCAATGGAACAAAGAACTGACAGACGAAGAAGCCGCCAACATGTATGAAGAGAAATCAAACGAGTTCAGAAAATGCCCCAAAGCAGAGAAAATGGACGGCGTTGAAGAACTTATGAGAAAAATAAAAGCTGACGGTCTGAAAATTGTTGTTGTAACAGGAAGCGGGCAAAGAAGTTTGCTGGAAAAATTAGAAAGCGAGTTCAACGGACTTATACACCATGAACTGATAATCAGCAGCTTTGACGTGAAACGCGGAAAACCCAACCCGGAGCCCTACCTCTGCGGACTGAAGAGGGCGGGCGTCATGCCATGGGAAGCCATTGTTGTTGAAAATGCTCCCCTGGGAGTAAGAGCCGGAGTTGCTGCCAACGTATTCACCGTTGCTGTAAACACAGGTCCGCTGCCACAAAAGATGCTTGCAGACGAAGGAGCCAACTTGATATTTGAAAGCATGCCGTCATTCAGGGATTCGTGGGATCTACTAAGCGAAAACTGGAAAAACCGCTAACGAAAAAATAGAATACAGCTGGACCAGAATAACTGTAAAGAACAAAAAATCTTTTGTTGGCAAACATAAATAAAAGGACAATACCCACATGGGCATTGTCCTTTCGCATATAATAGTACTGTTGAAAAAACGTATTATCCGTAGATTATCTTTCCGTTTTCATCTTCATAAGGAGCAAGGTCCTTAGCATACTGGTTCATGGCACGAAGGCTCATACCCATTGAAGAGAATCCACCATCATGATAAAGATTCTGCATTGTCACCTTACGTGTGAAGTCAGAGAACATCATTACGCAATAGTTTGCACACTCTTCAGCATCAGCGTTGCCGAGCGGAGACATCTTGTTGGCAAAATCCATGAGGTTGTCCATGTCCTTAATTCCCTTACCTGCTGTAGTAGGTGTAGGCGACTGAGAGATTGTGTTGATGCGGACATTCTTCTCACGTCCATAAATATATCCGAAGCTGCGTGCTATACTCTCAAGCATGCTCTTGGCGTCTGCCATATCGTTGTAACCGAAGAACGTACGCTGAGCTGCAACATAAGTGAGGGCAACCACTGAACCATACTCGGCAATGGCATCCTGCTTCTTGGCAACCTGCAACATCTTGTGGAAAGAGATGGCAGAAATGTCGAGAGTCTTCTGCAGATAATTGTAATCAAGATCGTCGTATGTACGGTGCTTACGCACGTTAGGACTCATTCCGATAGAATGGAGCACGAAGTCGATTTTTCCGCCAAGCAGCTGAACAGACTCGGCAAATACCTTCTCCAAATCCTCAACACTTGTAGCATCAGCTGCTATGACAGGAGCGTTGAGCTGCTTGCTCAGCTGATCAAGTGTACCCATGCGCAGCGCCATTGCTGTGTTGCTCAAGGTTATTGAGGCGCCTTCTTCTACAGCCTTCACGGCTACTTTCCATGCTATGGATTCTTCATTAAGCGCGCCGAAAATAATACCGCGCTTACCTTTCAACAAATTGTGAGTCATCTTTAATTTATTTCTTTGATTTAATTTTAGAGTGCAAAGTTACAACTTTTACACAAAATAGGCAAACATTTAAAGTTAAGAATTATTAGCACAAGTCACTTGACGGCTTACAAACTCATTACAGAATAAGCAGCCGTCATAAAAATCAATAAAGCAAAATTGGCTATAACGCCACAGACATACAACCTAAAGAATCACCGCAGTTCCGCTGCACGACACCATAAGCATTGAGCCTGACTCGCCTACAGTTTCATAATCGAGATCAATACCGACAACAGCATTGGCTCCAAGAGCCTCGGCACGCTGCGTCATCTCTGCCAGCGCATTGTCTTTAGCCTTGCGTAACACTCCCTCATAAGAGCTGCTACGGCCTCCGAAGAAATCTCTGACGCCTGCCAGAAAATCCTTAAACACATTGGCACCTACAATAACCTCGCCCGTTACTACGCCGAGATACTCCCTTACAGGTCTGCCTTCAATCGTCTGAGTTGTTGACAATAACATAATCGTATGATTTTTCTGTTACACTTTTCTTTCCTTTACATCAAGATAATTGTTGACGGCAACATCCGTGGAGCGAGCTATTCGCTCCATGAAATCTCAGCACTGCCGAAACATTTGTGATGGTCTTCATCATAAACCACACAGAACTGGCCGGGAGCCACACCTTGTATAAGATGTTCTGAATGCACCACATATTCGCCATCTGCCTTACGTTCGAGCCTTGCCGGATGATATTCGGGCGTATGACGTATCTTGAACGTTACGCTTACCTCACCGGCATCGCCCCAAGGATTGCATGTAAGGAAATGGAAATCATGTATGCTGAAGTCTTTCTTATAAGCCGTAAGCGGCTCATATCCCTTACTTACATAAAGTATGTTCTGCTTCATGTCCTTCTTGACCGCATACCAGGGTCCGCCTCCGAAACCGAGTCCGTGGCGCTGACCTATAGTGTGAAACCACAAGCCTTTGTGCTTGCCAAGCTTCTTTCCTGTCTCCAGCTCGAGCACGTCGCCGGGGTTTTCACCAAGATAGCGCCGTATATAATCATTATAATTTATCTTTCCAAGAAAACAGATGCCCTGACTGTCCTTACGCTTTGCATTAACAAGATGTTCGCGTTCGGCAATCTCGCGCACCTCTTCCTTCATGTAATTTCCTATTGGAAACAATGCCTTGCGCAACTGCCAGTCGTATATCTGGGCAAGAAAATCGGTCTGGTCTTTCACCGGATCGGGACTTGTAACGAGCCACTTCTGCCCGTCTATAATTTCGGTCTGTGCATAATGCCCTGTTGCTATCAAGTCATAATCGTGCCCGGCTTTCTGGTCGAAAGCTCCAAACTTTATCAGACGGTTGCACATCACGTCAGGATTGGGCGTAAGACCGTTGCGCACCTTGTCCATAGTATATTTAGTAACCTGCTCCCAATACTCCTTATGACAGTCGATCACCTGCAGCCTGCAGCCATATCTGGCAGCAACGGCTGTGGCCATCTCGAGGTCTTCCTCGCTCGAACAGTCCCACTCCTCTTCTTCCTCGGGACCTATCTTTATATAAAAGCAATCGGGATGCAATCCCTGACGGGCCAACTCATAAACCACCACTGAGCTGTCTACTCCGCCGGAAAGCAGTACTGCAATCTTTTTATCTTTCAGATTCTCCATCGCAAATCATTTTTTCGTGATGCAAACATACATAAAAATAACGACATTCTACGATAATTTACCAACAAATATGAGCTTACGTGCACGAATAATGAGCCGCAACTGCGGCTGAAACATTCTGAACAGAATGGGATATTCAGGAACAATCAGCTTATAGCCCCTTTCCGGTTAAGGGCTCCAGAAGTGGCATGGCGAGAAAATAACAGCCTAAAAGAAAGATTTACCGTAAAATCGCACTTCACGATTAACGCGCTGTATATCAAGAGATTAGCCCAAACAAGAAAATATAGCGGGAAATCAGACAATGCAAAAGGCCACGTTTTGCTTCATAAAAGGGCACATTTTACAATGCAGAAAGCCGTCTTTTGCAACGCAAAAGTATGTGATTTTAGCTAAAACCGCTAAATATAAGGCTTTTCACGGCTTTTTAATGACCGTAAAGTGGAAAATATTTGGTAAAATATGGTACATTTGCATACATTTTGGCGCATTTTTCAGCAAATATTCAGCAAAATCGAAAATATAATTATGGGAAAATCTACCTTACGACTTGATACACGTCGGATATTAAAAGACGGGACTTACCCTATACAAATAGTAGTCGGGCATGGGACTAACATATATTTAAGTACGGGCATATATGCCAGCATATCAGAGTGGGACAACCTGACAAAGCAATTTGTTGGCAAAGGAAATAAAAGAGTGAATAACATTCTCGCAACGATGCTTGCCTCTATCACGGCGCGTATTTTTGAATTAAAAGAAAATGGGCAATGGCAAAAACTTTCACGTCCTCAAATTAAACAAATGCTTACCAATTTGGACTTAATAAGTCCCACGGTTGACGTGCCAACATTAGGAATGGCGTTTGACAATTTAGAAGACGTAAAAAGCGAAAACACGCGCCAAATCGTCGTAAATGCAAGAAAAAAGTTAGTTGCCTTTTGTGGTGACTTAAATAACATCCAATTTAACGACATATCTCGTGTTTGGCTTGATGATTTTTACAAGTCAATGGCTACTTTGTCCGTGAACTCAAAATCCTTATATATGCAAATTCTACGAAAGGCGATATATTGGGCTATTGATAGGGAATACACGACAAACAACCCATTCAGGCACTATCATATAAAGTCAGAGGAAACGAGAATGAGGGTTTTACCCATTGAAAAAATGCGCACGCTCTTAAACCTTGATTTGCAATACAGATATGGCGAATATCGCGACTTGTTTATGCTTACTTTTTACCTGATAGGGATAAACACCGTTGACTTATCGAAACTGACAGAAGATAATATCCGAAATGGACGGTTGGAATATCGACGCGCTAAAACAAATAAACTTTATAGTATAAAAATAGAGCCGGAGGCAGAGGAAATAATAAAGCGATACCGTGGTAAAAAGCATTTACTTAGCTTTTTCGACAAGCATAAGAATTATAAGACTTTTCGCGGTTTGGTGAATGAGGCGTTGTCCCGTATCGGGCCGGTTGCCGTGAATGAAAGAGGACTTGCCATAAAATCCGAAAACAAGCGCGCTATAATGCAGCCATTGGAAAAAGACTTAACGATATACTGGGCGCGTTATAGCTGGGCCACATACGCGGCTGACTTAGAGATACCAAAAGACACGATAAGTGAGGCGTTAGGACATTCACACGGGGCGAAAGTAACCGGCGTTTACATAAAATATAATCGCGATAAAGTGGATGAGGCTAACCGCAAGGTCATTGATTATGTATTAGGAAAATAAACAAAATAACCCCGGAGGCTTCATCGCTCCGGGGTTAAGATTAAAGTTTAATATCATTTTCCAATACGAATTTTGCAAGGCAATACGCTTGTTTGTCAGAAACTCGCATATATCGGTCAACCGATTGGCAAACATCTTTAATGAAGTTGTTATTTACTTTTTTCGCCATGTCCTCAATAGCAAAAATTCTTTCACTCCATAATTGATAAGTAAGGCTGTTACGGTCGCCCTGTGTAATGCCATTTACCCATTTCAAAGTTTGTATAACTTGCTCTAATGGTGATAGTGGCTTAGGGGCATACGTTTTTGGCGTTTTCCTTAACGCCTTGCCTGTTTCGTCAACGAGGTTAAAAGCCATTTCTTTTTTCGACACTCCATTTTCATAAGAAACAAGTACATAGCCCGTTGACTTCGTAATAATTTGTTCGATAACGCCTTTAACACCTTTCTTGTTAAAAACTATTTCACCAAGTTTAACCATAATATTATACAGTTTTTACCGTGTGTCTCACGTTTTTAATGATTGATTTTTTAATTTTGATATACAAAGATACTGAAAATCAGCGACTTACGCAAATTTATTATCTTAATAAGACTTAAATTATTACCTCTTTCGCCTTATTTCTTTTTCAATTTACCTCTTAACATCCAAGCTATTGCCACGCATAGCAAAATGGTAAAAGCGGCAAGGAAAGGAAAGACGTTAATACACAATTTATCCCACCATCCCAGCTTCTTTTCAATATAGATAGGCGTTTCGACTTCGTTGTTCGTTTTTTCCGTCTTGCCCGTCTTCTGCTTCTCGCTGTTTTTCATCTCGTTGCTTTTCGTCCGGGTTTCGCTGTGATGTTTTTCCTTGTATATGGTTTTTCCTGCCGTGTCCTGAACGACAATAATAGAGTCTATAATCCGCAACGAGTCGGTATATCGAATTTTGTTTACAACTTTTGATGTATCGTAAATAAAAATGCTGTCGGTTTTTACCGACGTGACGGGCACATATTTTACGCTTCTGCATCCGAACATTAGGGTAATAATAAAACAAATCAGCATACCCCACAACGCGCCTTTTAGCTTTTTTTCCATAGTTCAATTCTTCAAATCGTTTATAATTTTGGTTAAACTCGTTTAGCAAACTATCATTTATTAAATCTTTGACTGTCGGAATTTTTGGCCGTAAATGCTTTGTTTTCTTTTCCGCGTCCTTAGTGGCTTCTTCTGCCGCTCGTCGTAACGCCTCAATGTCCAGCCGGTAATCCTTATTAAAGGAACTATCCGCGCAGTTGAAAGTATCAGTATAACGGTTTTCAATAAAGCCGACCGACTGAATAAACGATAATAGTATTATGATTATAGTATCCATATTATTTCCTTAATTATTGTCAAGTGTGCCCGTTTTTAGCGAAATGGGCACACTTGATAAGATTAAATATTTTCATACTCCTTTATCGCGTCAAAGCACGGGCACGCCTTGATGCGTTCCCACGGGTCTACAACGCCATTATGGTTCGTGTCGGGTGAAATGTCCCTGTGCCCTAATATTTGAGCTTTAGGATAACGGCCTTTCAACTCTTTCAGAAGCCGCACAAGGCTTTGTTTTTGCTCGTCCGTGCGATTGTCCGTCGGCTCGCCTTTCGCGTCAATACCGCCAACGTAAGCCACGTTTACAGATGTGCTGTTATATCCTTTCACGCCGTTGCTGACAAACTGCTCGCCAAGCATTTGCGAAATTGTGCCGTCAGGCATGACGACGTAATGATAACCCGGATTTTTCCAGCCTTTTCTCTTAAACTCGGCTCGTAAGTCGTCAACGGTTTGCCGCTGGCTTCCTGCCGTGCAATGCACGAAAATTCTTTTAATCGTTCTCATTTTACCTCCTTATTTTATTGATTGTTATTCCTCTTTTTTATTATTCATAGCTTCTTCTATCGCTTCGCCCAAATCCTCATTTTTCTTTTTTGCAAAAGCTACGACAAAGGCCGAAATAAATCCCTTGACGCTTTTTTCCTCGACTTTCACGCCGTGCAACCAAAAGAAGTGGCCGCAAAATGACTTAGCCTCGCAAAATATGGCTATTGTCGTTGCAATGACGCCCCCAATCATGTAATCCACGCCGATTGGCTTAAATACGGCCATTCCGACACATACGCCCATGCTAACCCACATGACGTAATCCATAAGTTTGTTTACTGTTCGCCGCAATGCCCTTGACGTTCGCCACTTATATTGCGCCATAACGATTTTATCACCCTTTGCTTTTGCTTTGCTGTATCGCTTACTGCTTTCACCCCAGCCATACCTGAAGTCGGCTAATACACATATAAGTATGGCTATCAACAGCCAGCGCGCGTCGTATATAATGGCGACAAGTTCGTTACCAATCGCAACAAAGGTAAACAACCTCGTGCCGCTATTCATATTTACATCTTGCTCAAACATATTTGTTATAAAGTTTAAAATTTACATTGCCGCTTTCCTGCCATACAATTACGTTATACTTATCTTCTAATAAATGTAATAGCTCCATATCCAAGCGGTTTGCCTTAATCTCCAATGGTTCTTTGCCGTTGTCAATAATCGCCATTCCTAATTCTTTTTAATGTCCTCTTTCGCCTTTTATATTTGTTTTTCAAAGACAAACTTTCATAATGCCCTTTGACGTAAAAATATTCATACTTTTCGCTGGCTATCATGTTTATTATTTTCCGGCGCATACCATATTCGTTGCAATACCGTAAAAGCCCCAAATATGAATTTATGCTGTTAATGGCCCTGACTACACGAGGCAAATCGTCGGCGGCGTTCAAACGCTTAACCGCCCTCACAAAATTTGTTATTGTCCTGTTGCAGCAATATACACGATACGGCTTAACGATTTCGCCCGTAAATTCTACGCCTTTCGTGTAATGCTGTATGTAAAATTTACGTTCGTTTAGCTGCAAACCGAGTTCTTTCAGCTTCGCCCTTATCAGCGGAACGCAAGCAAGCAAAAATGCCTTGTCCTGATGTATGCAATAAAAATCATCGACATATCTTCCGTGCAGGGTTATGCCGATTTCTTCAAGATACCAATCAAGCACATTGAGAAGGAAGTTTGCAAATATCTGTGCAAACAAATTGCCGATAGCCACGCCCAATCCCTCGCCGTTGGTAAAAAGCGACTTATTAGCCGGTAAGTAGTTCCAATATTCCGCCGGGCTGTGGCGTTCGCAATTCTTTTCAGGGCAATGCAAAATAACGGTATGGCAAAGATACCGTAAGTCTTCTATGTCTTCATCTTTGTAAAATTCCAAAATGAAACGGTCTATCATTTCAGCCAGCAACATCTTGTCAATACTCATAAAGAAACCCTTTAAGTCAAGTTTCATTATGTAGCAATCCTTAGTGTAGTCCTCACTGCACTTCCTGATGTCGTCTTTGAGCATATTTATACCGTAAAGTTGCCCTTTACCCTTACGGCAATTAAATGTTCGCGGACTAAAAATTTTCTCGAAAAGCGGCTCTAGCCGTAAAGCGATGTAATGATGTACAATCCTGTCTTCAAAAGAGGCGGCAAACACTTCTCGATAGCGTGGACGTGTAACGACAAAACAAATGGATTTGCCCGGTTGATATGTTCGCGCGTTTATCCGTCCGCATAAATTGATTATACGACTTTCATAGTCCATTTCATAGACTATTGCGCTTGCCGTTCTCCGCTTGCTTCTCCTGCAATCGAAGTACGCCTCTAACATATTTGCAACCGTTACCATTTATAATTATTGCATTTTGATTTCCATAATAGTGCTGAAACTGCGCGAACGTATCTCTGATTTGAAGCCTTAGTGTTGTTGTTGGCGTTGCCGTTGTTGAGGTTCAAGTTCCATGCGTTCGTCGCGCTGGCCTTAGACGGCTCGCAATCGGTGGCGTATTTTCTTATCCTTAACCGTGAATGACGGTATATGCCCCATTTATACGGAAATTTGCTCGCTCGGTCAGTCTTGACTTATCCGATACCGGCTACTCCTTAATCTTGGTTAAAGAGTTCTTCCATGCTGAACTTTGTTTGCCTATCGCGTCCATAAGCTCTACGATTTGTGCGTGCCGCCCTAATCCTTTAATCCATCTTCTTTCTCCTGCAATCCTAATCAATGTTTTCAGAGTTTCAAACAAGGTCTGAAATTCGGTTAAGTGCCTTAAACGTATATCACGGTCTTTATTCATGTACGCCGCTGCTATCTCTCGTAAAAGGCTAATTCCCAAATCCTGCATCTTTGCGCCGACACTGAATTTATACGCCCTCGGAAAATTCGGAGTAATATCAAGAATTTCATCGAGCAACTTCCGTGCGTCTAAATATATGTGTGTATTAGATACTAATTTGACTTGTTTTGTTTGCTCTGTCATTTTTCAGATTTGCGTTATAATGGGCACGGCTTTCGCCGTGCCTTTAAGTCTTAAAATTAAAGATTGAAGTTTAACTTATAAATGCTGAAACTGCGCGAACGTATCTCTGATATGAAGCCTTAGTGATGCTGAAGGCGCCGCCGCCGTAGAGGCCCAAGCCCCATGCGCCCGTCGCGCTGGCCTCTGTCGAAGTCCAATAAGCGTCCTCGACAAGCTGCGTTGCACCGCTGATAAGCGAGAGCGCATAATTAACCTTTGTCATGTTGGCGTAAATCATCATCATTTCGCCCAATGACGGCAACCACCACTTACCGGCGGTAAGCCCTTTGCCGTTGGCGTTTGAACGGCTGTACAAATTACAGAAGCCGGGGGCGTAACTTGCCGTGTTGGTTACTGCGCCCTCCTTTGAGGCTGCGATTTGCTTTTGCGTGTTCGTCTTGCCGTTCCAATCATTTAAGGCCGTCACCCTGTCCCACGTTGTCGTACCGCCGCCGCTTACTTCTCCGCTGCTCCACGTCAACTTCGTTGTCGCTTGTGTCGGCGCAACGACAAGGATTTTGCCACCCTCGACGATAGCCACGCCGTCGGCAATCTCTCCGCTGTTCTGCAAGCTCGTCCACTTGTGAGGCTTTACAATTAGTGGATAATCGTCGCTCTTACGGTGATACATGATGAATACGCCGTCATATAAGCTGTTTAAGCTCATATTGCTTAATAGCGCATTTTTCAAGTTGGCCAAATTAACCAACGTTACTTTGCCGTTGCTGTCGGTCATAACAAAATATTGCTGCCCGTCGATAGTTGTCACTACGGTCTGACCGTTCAATTTTTTTGTCTTTTTTACTGCCATAATTATTTATTTTGAATTAGAAATCGCAAGTATCTGTATTTACAATTTGCCAAAAATAATCGAGACCATATTGGTCTTCCATGCATAGCATTTCGCATAAAGTATTCGGTTTTGGGGTTATCTTATTGACAAATATAGGATAATTTGTATCATTATTGCCGACCGCAAATTTACCTGACAGTGATGTTTCTGCCGAAGAACGTGTTGTAAATGGCTCATAAACCCTTAAATATATTCCTGTCAAATCTTTATTCGCTGGAAGCTCAAGACTCTCAACACCCATGCCAACGCCGTTGTTAAGTTTTAGATTACACCCATATTCCAAAGGATTTAGGATTTTGTCAGGCACGTCCCAGACATTAATATTAACAAATGGCAAGCGTAATAGTCTTGATGTTATATTACCGTCAACGGCTACATTCTTAAACGTGCCGGTATTGCAAGTTACATTTCCGTTTTTCGCCTGAAATAATATATTTCCGTTACTGTCAGTCATCGTAATACTTCCATTGCCGCCTTCAATTTCCACATTTTCTACCCCTAAATTCTTAATAAGGGCGTATGTGGCAAGAAGAAGATTTGTTGCGACTATTTCCCATTTGTTGGTTATTACCCAATAACCGTTTTGCGTGTCCTGTGTGCTGCCGGGGAAATTCGTTGCCGTTTTCGTATGGCTTTTAATGCAACTCGCATATATTCCTTTATAAACGACAACATCCTTCCATTCTTCATTGTCGCCTCCTGCCTGAAAAGAAAAACCAACAGGCAACTTTTCCCAATCTTGCGGGCCACGTAACGCCGGGCCTCTGTCGCCTTTATCACCGTCATTACCATTGCTGCCGTCAAACACAACCGCTACGGTAAATATTGCTTTCGGCGCGTTAATATCTCCGTAACATACAAATATTGAAGACGACTTATTACACATACTTGCATCAGCATATTCATCGCCCGTAAACCAATCATCATCGCTGAATGTGCCGTTTATAGACGTGTTCGTAGTGGGGTGGTCTTCTTTATTGTAACCGGGGTTAGTATAACCGAAAGTAAGGGCGGCTCCGCTTATTGGCGTTCTCGCCCCTCCAACTATTTGGTACAACGTTCCTTTAAGCCTTGCCGACACCATCCCTTTCGCGTCAACACGATAATAGGTATCGGTCATTACAAATTCGTATGCCACAGCATTTGAGCCGGGCTTACCGTCTTCGCCACCCATGATAAGTGAGGTCGTGGTCGCCGTAACGCTTTTATTCTCTACGTTTACCGCGCCGACTGTGGCATACAGACTAACGCCGATATTTCCCTTGTCGGTACATACTCCGTTTATAACAATGGTATCACCGACCTTGAATTTTGCAACATTGTTGATACTGCCCCATGTTTCCAAATGCCCAACCGTGCCGTATATCTGCCATTGTGCGTAAGTGTAGTGGCGAGAGGCGGTAATAGCCACTATAACGCTGTTACCGTTCTCGCCTTTCCTTATAAATTTCACTATCCGCGTAATGCTCGGTTTGTTGCTCATACTCCTAATCTTTTGCCGTTATATTTACCGATACATCGCCTCCAGCTTGTTGACAATGCTCCCTTGTCACACTGTAACTCGCTACTGCCGTTGTTCTGTCGCTCTCACTATTAAGGCAAACACCTGCCGCATCTTTTACCACGAAATAAAATGTAGTGTCTAATGCCTTGACATTCGTCCCTCTCTTAACAACAACAGGCGTATATGTGACTTGTCCGTTGCCGCTTTCGTCCTCTGAAATAGTCTCATCTTCCGGGCTTGGGTGTGGGTCAATGTCGAACGGGTCAGAAGCATCCATCACACTTTGTATATCGCTGCCAATTTCGGCATTATCACGATAAACAGTACAACGATACTCACCGTATGTGTTAATATCGGCGGCATGGACGGTCAGCGTTTGTGCTGTTTCACCAGACATTTCAGCCCAGCCGGACGTACCCATTTTTTCCCATTTGTACGTGAGGTTCTTGGTTATCGTTTCGCCTCCTTGACTTGCCAACGCCTTTAATATGCAGCTTCCACCTTTCTCTGTAATGACAAAATTCTTGCTGTCACCGGCTGCAATAGTAACGCGGTAACTTGTGCCTGTTGACTGCTGTATCGGTATGTTGTAGCTGGCTTGTATCTCGTCGCTCTGCGTGCCGTAACTGATGGTGGCTACCATTTTGACAACAGCCGGGGCAAATCCTGACAATTCAACGATGTTTTTAAGGATTTGCAAACCGTAATAAAGGTTGTCGCCGCTCGGTGTAATCTTTTTAAAATACCCAGCGAAAATCCCCGAACTTGTATCGCCGCTAAATTCAATCTTCGTGTCATTAAAGTAAAAATTTATTGCATCGGGGGTTGCCACGCCCTCGGCAACACGGCTTGACGTACATACGAAATAAAGCAACGGCTTTACAACCTCGAAATTCGGATAAATATTCGTCACTTCATCTTGTGCGCCCTCCCATTCCTGATATAAATCACCTGTGGGCGACATTATCAAAGCCGTATATGTTCCGGCCTTGCTTAAAAACTTTATGGTTCTTGTTGTTGATGCGCTGCTCATTGCTTATCCCTCCATATTTTCATTTTCGGTCTGCCCGTCGTTTGCGTCAGCCTCTTCGGTTTCATTATCTGTTCCCGTCAGTGTTTCCGAATTTTCTTTGCTGTCTTCGCCGTTGTTGCTCTCGTTGCTGTCTTCGCCCGTAGCGTTATCACTATCCGCACCAGGAAGCGGCTCTTCTTCCGATACACCGCCGGTTAAATCTCCGCTTTGTGTCCCATTCTCCCTTACCGGCATAATGAAACGGCTATCCGTAGCCTGTGGCAACGGGCGTGTAACCGTGCCGTCCTGCTCCTCCCTTGCCTCGTGCGGCATAAGCGCGATACCGCCTATTTGCGTCAATATTTCGGTAAGCTGCGTAAGCGGCCCGAATTTCAGCATATCACTTTGCCATAAAAGATAATTGCCATCCTTAACGGCATTTCTATCACTTTCAAGCTGCAAATACTTTGCAACCAAAGGATTTACTTTAATGTACCTTGCCATAATCCTTAAAATTTAATTCCTTATTATTTTATTAAAATTACGTTTCCGTCGCTATCTTCAAACACTGCGCCGTCGCTATCTTCCCATGCACACGTCGGGCCTGCGTCTATCACTTCCAAACCGTACACACCTCCGTACAATTCGCTCATCTTAGCTGTCGGCAATGTCGGGTTAAGACCTTGCCCAACCATTTCAAAACTTAATGCGCCACTTTGTTTATTAGTGGCTACTTTCCATATTATTAAAAGCTCCCTTTCGGGGTCTTCTATTTCGCCATTTGTATTCCAAATCTTAGCTTCCGGGGCAATAGCCAACAACCCCGACGGAATATTCGTCGGAACACCGAACATATCATATTCAAACTTCGGTATTCGCCTTACAAAAGCGATTATTGCTTGTGGTGAATTGTCGTTTAACTCCACACTTTCGGGGCTGCCGTTAATGTCATACTTTGCCCTGCACCGTAAATAAAGTTCCTGGCCCATAAGACTTCGGTCTACCGTGACACTCGCCCCGTCCTCTGATACTGTAACGTCGTAATCCAGCGTCGTGTCCGTCCCGACCTCTGTCCATGTGTTGTCGTCTCTAAATAATTCCCAAATAAAAACTCTGTTTTCCACCGGGCACTCGTCCTCGCCCAACCGCAAACTTGCGTGTACCGTTTGCTTATCTTGGTCGCCTAACGGGTTATATATTGTTTGGTCTGCCGCATCTAAAATAAGCTGCGGCATATACACGGTAGCATTTCGGCACATCACTTGGAATGTGCGCCAAATTGTAAATAGCTGCCCGGTGCGTGGGTCGGTATATTCGGCATAAAAAACAAGGTTTATAGGCAGTTGAGGCTGCGCGTTCTTCTTTACTTTCAACCGCCCGGCGTTACCGCCGCTTGTGACAATTTCAAAATTTTCATCAGTGGTGCTAATCTGTCTACGCTCACCGTCTACGACTTCATACCAACGAACGTTAGCTAAACTTTGATTTATCCGCCCTGCCGACACAATTTCGTCTTTGTCAAGCTGGCTTACCGCCGGTTGGATAATCAACGGTGTAATACTATAATCGGGCGTATAAGTGCCATCGTCGGCGTTGTAAGTCTGCACGTCCGGCACGCTACCCTCCACAGCCATGCAAACATTAAGTTGCAATGGTTTGAAATTGAAGTCAAATCTTTTTATTTTCATATAGAATGTTTTTATTAAAATTCATAGCTCACACTTTCCACAGCCGCCGCGTTACCCATGCCGTCGCGCAATGTAACGGTCGCCGTGAAACGTACAACTTTCGGCACATACCCGTTAAAGTCTATATCATCACGGGTAAGATGTATCGATTTGCCCGAATTGGCGCGTTTCAGCGCCCATGCATTGTCGGAGGCCACTCGCTCAACGCCCTTGTCGTCCTCACTGTACCGCGTCCACATAACATCTGCGTCCAATATGTCATCAGTAATAACGATATTATGGATTTTTGCAACGATGGTTAGCGTAGTATCGAAATTGTCAGGGTCGAATATGTTGTCGGCTTCTGCAAAGTCAACAATAAAATCGGGGTTGCCCTCAATCATCGCCCAATCGGTATTATTCCATGCTGGAGCGGTGTCTGTAAGGCTCTTACAACAACGATACTTGCAACCGTGATACCAAACATCGGATGTCTCGTAAATGCCGGTGTCAGGATTTAATGCCGCGCAATAATATTTAGCCATCGGGTCATATTCCCCACGGTCAACGTATGTTACTATTGGCTGCCCCGTCCAACGGTCAAGCCGGATAATATCCATTGTCACTATACCGGGCACATACATATAATCCAATCCCTCGCGTATTGGCAAAGGGTTTCCGTCCGCGTCCGTTAATTCCTTGACAAAATCGGGCAAAGTGCCGAAAACCGCACCGTAATTCGTCTTATCGATTATCGGTTTGGTTACGCCTATAAGTTTTACAATGCGTCCCTCCGTGCTGCTCAAATACAAGCAACTTTGCCTCTTCGTGTCGGTTTGGTTGCCCCAACGCGCAATTTTCATCATTTCGCATGGAGGGAAATTTTGCCCTGCCGGTACTTCGTCGTCAGGGTAAACCGTAACCTCTATATAATTGTTGGCGGCGTTCACGCTGTTCACGCGCAACCAACTCGTATAATAAGTTCCGCTGCCTTGCGCCAATGTGTTTACTATCCCTTTCAATACATTGTTTTCTACTTGCGCAGTGAAATACCCCTCCCACTTGCTGCGCAAATGCAAACCGAAACAGTTATCGCCCAAATCGTCCACGCTCTCGATAGTGTCGCCCTCTGTAAGTAGCTGGTCGCCCTCAATGGCCGTAAGACGGTTAACGATAAACTCCATAGCCTCAAAGTAGCTGCGCACCCTGACGCTTTCAAACTCTGCGTTGCCGTTTTCATCAACACCAGCCCCTTTCCCGGCATACATCGACTTTATGAACTCGCCGAACTCCGCGCCGGTCTTGAAAACGGCAAGCCCAAGAGCGGTAAGCCCCTGATTGAACGTTATCTTGCCCTCGGCTACGTCGTCGGCAATGCGACTAAGAAAACGCTTTGCCGCCGGGCTGTTTTCGTCCAAATCATAAGCCATATCAGCATACGCCGAACGTGATGCATAGCCGGAACGGTTGGCATACTCCGCTTGCTCGGCAAAAGTCGCTTTGTCGGCTTTCGCGGCGTGCTTCGCTTCTTCCGCTACGCCGCCGACATAACCGCCGCCCGAACTGACGGACACACCCCCACCGCCATTCTTCGGTTTGCCTATCTGCTTAACGTCAATCATTCGCCTATCTCCTTTAATTTCATATCGGCACGCCCCTCAATAAGGTTGCGGCTGATACCTTGTACAAAAAACTCCTTATTCAAAGCCAAATGCCGGTAATGGTTGAACAAATCCACAATGCCGCCGACATCCAACAGTTTTTGCTCCATTATCACGCGCGGCACATGGTATTCGTTATAATAGCTGTCCACATAAAATTGCTCGGCCTTTGCTTGCGTTTTCCGCGCATAATCATAAATCGTCAATACGCCGTTGCCCGTGGTTGTGTTTAACGGCGTTGACAACTTCACACCTGTACTTACGCCCAACTTCTTACACTCGTCCAAAGTCAAATCGGAACTTATCTTAAATTCCAAATCGTCTTTCTTGTTAGTAAAAGTTTCTTTCGTGTCGCTCATGTAGATAACATCATTATCTGCTTGCCCGTCGGTCAACATACCGCTATCGCTATATAATTTGACTTCAAACGACTTTATGGCAATGCCTGTAACACGAGCCATTAAAGCCACGTCGTTTTCCGTCCATTTCGTAGACCTGAAAAATGTCGGGTGACGGCGTGTAATATTATTCCATACAAGATTAACAGGGCCAAGTATGATGAATTTCACACTGCCGCTTACCTTATCGTTTTTCTTTATCGGAATAGCTATGCCGTTAGCCTCAATGCCGTATGTATAATCGTGGTTTGTTTGCAGTTCATATTCCGTGCCTATCAGCATATCGCCGATTTTAGGATTAAACCCGATAGTAAAGCACTGCTGATAATATTCGTCCTCGTCTTTACATTCTTCAAGTGTCTTGTATTTCACCCATACAAAATCCTGCGGCCATCCGTTGCCCGTGTACGGAACACCTGTACCTAAATCGTTGTCCGGCGTTTTCTCTACCACACACTTGTCGCCGATAATCAACATACAAGCCAACACCGAAACTTTTGATATTTTATCGCTATTGTCGCCGACTTCGCTATAATTGAACTTATAATATTGAGGGCAATCGCTTGTAAACGGTATTATACCGACACTATCGCTTCCGTTCCATTCCACGTCGTCAGGATTTTGCGACGGTCTTTCCGCTTTCCAATATTGGCGCGTATAAAGTCTGTCGCCATTCCTGCTCGGCATTGTGTTATTCGCCCAATCTTCCCATTTATATAAATTGTTCTTTATCCTGTAAATATCTTCCGACACGTCCATTTCGGGAATTAAAGCCACCTTGCCGCTTATTACAATATAATTCGTGATTTCCTCGTCTGCCGGTGAAAAAACACCGTCGGCCGATTTTCCCACATATTCCGCGCAAGGTATGCCCAACCTTATAAACTCTCCTGTCTGATTGATAAATTCTTCTGTGTCTTTTGTTTTGTCTCCACTAATAGAACCCGGTACTTTCACATAAAGACAATTAGTCATATCAATAGCTGTTGTTGGTGTATTGTCACTATTGCCCATGTCTATTTTCACAGAGCCAAATGCTGATAAGAAAGCCGCTGGCACGCTTGACCATGCAACAGCGTCAAGCAACGCTTCTTGGTGCGTTCCGTTAACATAATACTTGCTTAAATCTTCACCCGACATATAAAAAGTCCATGACGGATGCGACTTTAAACGGATATACCAATTTGTCATACTCGCCGCATACGGTTCTGTTGTTTTCTGATATTGCACCATTTGCACAAGAAATATAGCGGAAAAAAGACCTTTCCCTTTAACCGAATACTCGGTCAAATATTTTTGTTTATACAAATATGGGTCTACCAACAAATCATCATCCAACGGGCTTTCAATGACATTTTCCACGCTCTCGATATTGCAAGTAAGCAAAAGTTGGTTATACACCTCACCGATACTTATCGTTGTGTCGCAATCCGCTACATTATCCATTGAAATGCTCACAGTGTCGCGTGTCGTCGTAAACTCGCTGCCCGATACAATATCGCGCCACGTTATATGGGCAAAACCTTTTATTGTTTCCCATGAAAATATGTAAAACGTAAAGCCGTCTTGGATTATATGCAAATTCAAGTAGCGTAAGATTTCTTCCAACACTTTGTCTTGCTGCCAAACGTCGTCCTCCTCGTCGCCTAAAAACAATAATTCAGATATTGACATTTGGCTGAATACGCTATAACGGTTGCTTTCGTCGCCGTCAACTGCCTTGCTTCCGTCGTAAAGGTATTGCATCGTGTGGCCACCTACTATGTCAATACCCGTAACCACTCCTTTTAAGACCTCTTGCATAATATCGAGCAACGGTCTTTGCGCCGCCTCACTCTTCACAACGTCGTACAACACGCCCAATGCGCCCACGTCCTTGTACTTTGAATATTGCAAGGCCGAAAGCGCATCAATGCAATTAAGCTCTATTTCGTCGTAAACTTCATTGTAAGGCTGTGAATACGTCTGCGGCTCTATAAATCCGGCAAAAACACAAACATCACCCTTGTAAATGTTCACAACGGCGTTACGGCACGACGTGCTGAAAAAGTCGGGTATGAAGTTCCGGGACAACAGCCTTATAGTGGCCGACTGACGCAAAAGGTGGTCGAAAGTGTCGTTGACCTCCGACACCGTTTCCGCTGGGTCGTCCGTGAAGTATAAGCCCGAACTTTCCGTGCCTATTTCCAAAACTTCCGACCTATCCGCGCCGGTCACGATATGCACCGTAACCGTGTCGCCCTGCTGGTTTACGAAACTTCCCGTTATATACATTTTATGCTATATTCTTATATTCGTTCTTTTACCTGATTTGCTGCTCACCCTTGTTTCATTTGCAAGCACACCGACGAGCTTTCGCCCGTCAATCTCAAAATGGACGTTACCGCCTATTACTGTACCTTGCGGCTGGAGCATTGTGCGCAACTTATCAAGCGGCGCAATAACTTCAGGATTGTTGGACGCTCCGGCATATTCGCCGACAAGTGCCAACGTCGGGCCACTGACTACACCGCCATTGGCAAATGGCATAACTCCGATAGCTTGTACAATAGCCGTGGCGGCACTCACAAAACCTGACGCAATGCCGAAACCTACAAACGGAATACTCGCATGGGCGGCAAAATACATTGCTGATGCAAGCTCCATATAACTTGCTGTTGCTAACTTATTAGCAAGTATAACGGGCATTGTTGCCGCTGCTGCTGCTCCCTGCGCAACAGTCGCCGCCGTGGTTGCTGATGTTGCAACAGTTGTTGCCGCCCCCTCTGCCGCTTTCGCGGTTGTGTGCGCCGTTGTTGCAGTTGTAAGTAAATTGATAACACCGACAATGGCTTGAATACTACTATAAATTTGTATAAAGCCGTCTATAATCGACACGACTTTTTCCCACGCCGTGCCATTACCCTCTAAAGCCGCTGTTATTCCCTGAATACTATCGCCAAAGCCTTTAATGCCGCTCCAACCATTACGCAACGTTTCAACTGCTTTTTGCGTCTTTTCTCTTGCCTTGTCAATATCCTCGGTCATCACCTCTATTTTTAAAGGCTTTAAACCAAGTTGCTCTACTCGCAAATTTAGTTCTGTTATATTGCGTAATGCTTCATCCTTTCCGATTAAACCTATTTCATAATCTTGTTGGATGCGGTCGGCTTTTTGCCGGGCATTGCTGTAACTCTGTCTTTTGTCTTCCGCGCTGCCCTGCGTAATGTAAGACGGCTCGACATCAGCCTCAATGGTAAGTTTGCCTTTCGTGGCTTCGTCTATCTCGGACTGTATGTCATTTATCTTTGCCTGTGCCTCGACACGCGCCTCGATAGTGGTGGCGTTGTCAAACTCCTTTTGCGCGTCACTTAATTGCTCTTGTAACTTTTCAACGTATGTCTTCGCTTCTTTTTCTTCCGGCTCATCAACACCGATTTTTATCTTGAAGTCCTTAAACTCCTTTTCTACGCTTTCATACTCCGCTTGCAAGGTCTTAGCCCTTTCCGCGTTTCCCGTCGCCTCTATTTTCTTCCTTATGTCGGCCAGCCTTTTCTCGTACCAATCCATACTGCCCTTCTCGGCTGGCTTATCATCAGTTTTGTTAGTATGTGTTGAATTGGTTTTATTTGTCTTAATATCCGCCGACGTAACCCATTTGTCGGCCTCTAATTTTTCGGATGCAATTTGTTTCTTAGTTTCCTCGATTTGCCGGTTATTATCATTGATTTGTTTTTCAAGTTCCCTTACTTGCGGATTGGTCGATACATCCGTGCCACTATATAATTTTGCACCTTGCTCGCTAAAACGCCAAACACCATCACGGCCAACACTGCCATAACGCTCATTTCGCCAACCCTCCGGCACAACGTCACCGGCTTTTGCCTTTCTTCCGCTCTTTTTAGCGTCTTCGGCAATGTCCCCGGTTACTTCCGTCTTCTTATCAAAAAGCTCAATTTGCTTTTCATACAAACTTGCTAATTTTGCCGCATACGCTGCCGCTTTCGCACGTCGTGAAAAAGCCTCAACCACTGCGTCCGTGTTACCGTTAAAGATATTTTCCGCGTCTGAAACATCATTGATTTTCAAACGCAAATCATTAAACGCCGATTGGTTGTTTTTTATCCACGTAATTTTTTGCTGTTCCGTGCTTAACGCTTGCCATGCCGTGCGTAACTTATCGTATTTGCTCATCAAGTCCGAATAGGTGGACTTGAGCGTACTGTCGTAAGCCTCTTTAACGGTGTCGGCTTGGTCGCCTAACTCCTCAATGCCTTTTGCGGCTTCCCCGGCTTCATCCCCGGCCTTGTCGAATGAAGCGACAAGTTTCTCAATTATAACGCCAACAGCCATAAGAGCCGCGCCGATAACGGTTGCCGACATCAGGCCGCGTAAAGCAATTTTCAATGCCGTAGCCGAAAATGCACCACTTCTTAAAGCTGCACTAAACACCCTCGTAAATGCCGCCGCACGATTGGCGTTCACACCGCAAAGCAACATCGCCGCGCCGGTTGTCTTAGCGCGTATGGCTGCGACGGCGTGCTGGATATTCATTGCCTGTAAAGTCTTCACAAAACCGCCTACGCCCATAGCCGCCAATCCGATTTGCGCGGTCAAATCAATGTAAGGGCGCACGTCCGCATATATCTTCGACAAATCAATGACGCTTGACATTGCGTTTTTTACGTTTTCCTGCATCTTGATTTGCCTTTCCTGCTGCTCGGCTATTCCGTTAGTAGCGGCCTTTACATCATCCATGCTTAACTTTACATCGTCAAGCGTCTTAATGTATTCCAACCCTGCATCCTCGCCGGGGCCTCCGAAAATATCAGCTATCGCCGTGCCGACTTTCGACGAGCTGGCCGGTAACTCTTTCAATTTTGCCGCTACTTGCTGCATGACTTCAAATGTTGTCATACTGCCGTCTTGTAATGCCTTTTGCACACCGTCTGCCGATATGCCTATACCGTTAAGAGCGTCTGCCGTGGCTTTCGTCATTTCACGTATTCGGAGGTTGCCCTCTTTAATGACATCAACGCCCTTATCGGAAAAAACGCCCTGTTTGGCGGCATTTGTTGAAATAGCGACAAAATCTTCAGCTGACAATCCGGCCTCCTTGAAATATCGCGGATATTCTTTTATCGTATCAAGAAATTCACCATTTGCGTTTGCACCGCTAACTAACCCGTCACGTATCAATGAGAGAGCCTCGTCAATGCTAATGCCAAAACCCTTTGACATGGCGTTGGCTGACTGCATGACTTCCTTAAAGTCCATGCCGAAATAATCCGCAACGGCTTGCACGCTGTTGCGAAAACGCAACATTTCATCGCCGGTCTTGCCCGTAAGCAATGTTACGGCGTTGCTTGACTGCTGCAAGCCGTTCATCTTCGCCGATACTTGCGACAAAGACGTAGACACCTTGCCTAACGTGTCGGTTATAGCGTCCACCGCTTGCAAGCCTTGACTCCAATTAAGCAAAGAAACGCGAAATTTATCCGCGTCCTTAACCGCTGACAATACCGCTTTACGCAAATCGCCAATATTGGTCGTTGCCGTCGCCAACTGCTCTTTTCCGTCAACAGTCAGTTTGACGTTAAATTTAATCTCTTTTGCCATTGTACGCTTATCGTTTCATCTTCGCTAACAGTCTTTCCAAACTCTCTTTGTCCTCCTGCAAAGACACGGCTTTACGCTTAGGGGCTTTCTCCCACGGGAACGGCAACAAGTCTTTCGGGGCGAGTTTCTTCTTCACATGGGGCTGCACTACGATTGTCGCCAACATACGCATACGCGCCCATTCGTCCTTATAGTCAGCTTCCTGCCGGTCTTGGTACGCCTTGCAAACGTGCCTGAACTCGTCAGGCGTGAGGCGGCAAAAATCGTCGTATGCAAGGCCGATTTGACCCAACGCAAATCCTAAAAGCTCATAAATGCCTACCGGCTTTTTTTTTCGTCACCGTCGCCGTCAGGTTCTTGCCCCTCGTTTACCGCGTCCGTCCACGCTTTCATGTCTTCGGGCGAAATGCTGTCTGCAAAGTCGAGTAACGGCATATCGAACGGAATACCGTCAACTCTGCACGCTGACGCTACGCAACACCACAAATAAGTACACATATCGCTCAAACCGCCGTCGGTCGCCGTGATTTCCTTGCCCGTCTCCTGCTTGAAACGCAACATTGCGCCCATTGTTTGCCTGCATGGGTACGCCTTGCCGTTTATTGTAATTTCGATTTTTCTCATGTTTGCCGCTATTTTTAAAAGGTAAAGTTTGTAGCCTCAAAATATGGGACACAAACCTTACCGCTGCTTAAAACCATGTTATCCACCTACGCCCGGAGAACTTGCCGTTTTGCCCGGATAAATTGTCGGTTCGCCGTCATTTTCGAGATTGATTGTGTAAGTGACATCATCTTGTGCCGGCGCGGTTTCCTCTATTGAGGTAATTACAAACTTGCCTTTCAAATAAGGAGTTTCGTCTTCACCGCGCTCGAACGCCTCAACATCCACAGACTGTCCCTTCCCCCAAAGTGCGGTAACTTCCTCGTAGCCGCTTTCGGTTTCCTCATAAAAACGCAAGCCCTCGGCACTAATTGATATGCTCAACGCCGTTATCCCCTTGCCTTTCCACAAACCCGACTGCTTTCCGAGCGACGCTTCGGGCTTCACCGCTCTTTCTTTTGTCTCACTGTTATAAGTCGTGGTGTGAGTGGTGCAATGACCCACTGCACCTTCGCCGACTTTCAACAACAAATCACTACCGTTAATGTAACTCATAATTATTCTTTTTTAGATTTTACGGTCTTACGGTTATAAGGCTTTATTTACAATAATACCCATAACCTTATATCTTCACATTAAAACTTAGGCACTGCACGAAAGCGTCGTCGGTAAAATCTTCTTCGCTGTCTACAAGCGTGCAACTACGCATTATCAAGCCGTCTTTTTCACCTTGCGCATAATCCAACGCCTTGCGTACCGCCTCGGCAAGCTCCACGCCGTCAGCATAGCTGGCCGTGTAACAAAACACTTCCATTGTCACGGTGTCCGCTCCCGGCTGTCTTGCCTTTGTCGGGTTATGCTGCAACGCCGCCCGGCGATACAGGATGTATGGCAGTTCGGCTTTGCTCGTTACAACGGGAAAAATCTTGTTTGTGCGCCGTCTTACGTCCGCGTCGGCCAGCAATATTTCACGAATTACCGCTCCTGCGCTTAATGATGTTTTCATTGCCATTACAACAGTCCTTTCTTTCTTGCAGCCTTTTCAAGATTACCTTGAAAATCGTTAAACAGATTTTGCTCAACCCCCATAGCGGCTCCAGCCTCGGTCTTCGCTAAAAAGGCGTACCGCCTCATGCGTCCCGTCGAGTGTCCGCTACGGTTGTAATAACGCACGCTTTTACCCGTGTAGCGGCTCTTGCCAAAAAATGACTTCGTGCGCCTACCTACGCGGCGGTATCTCGTACCGTCTTCCGCCCACATAAGAACTGGTTTCTTCATTCCCTGCCTGTTGGTATGAATACCCCTTTTGCTCCCATGCGGCTTAACTGACACCATGAAGCCCAGTCCGTACTTGTCAGGATAGACACGCGCGTAAATGCCTTTCGACAAATTTTGGCGTGTTCCGTCGCCTATCCCGGTAGCCCGTAAATTGGTCGCCGCCGTCTTACGCAATCGGTTGGCCTCACGCCTCATAGCTCCCCGCATTGCCTTGCGTTGGTCTTTCAAGTCCAACGCCGCGTGGACATCTTTAAAAGGATTTTTCAAATCTGTTATAACGCTTTCCATGCTGATTATTCGTTCACCCTCTCGCAAACCAAAGTCTTATAACCTCTCTCCGTGTTAGGTATTATGTTGGTGACGGTGTAAAGATTGCCGCCAAGCTGCTCAACGCGCCAAAGCTCCCGAACCTCGTGGGCAGCGCGAATATTAAACCGCGCCCGATAATCGGGAAAAGGCTCACCGACCTCGTTACTTTGGTTTCCGTCAAACTTCACGCGCTCTGCCCACACTACAGCGGTCTGCTCGTATGTCGTTTTTTCCGCCCCGTAATCATTGGTCGTGGCCGTCGGTCTCAACAATTTTAACTTATATCTTAATCCACCGGCTCGCATAATATTTCATGTTTTAAGGTTATTCGGTTTTACGGTCTTGCGGTTACGTGGATAACCGTATTACCGCATAACCTAATCCGCTAATTTCCTAAACGGCTTAATCAACGCCGTAGCACCGTATGGCACTTCGTGATACTGCGTCCCTGCCGTGTTTTCAGGCGTGGCATACCACGCCGCCGCAACTAATAACACGGCTTGAACGAGCATTGACGGGAACACGCCGCCGCCCATTTCGACAAGCTCGTCTTCCGTCCTGTTCGTCGCCATGATTACTTGTTGTTCCGCCGCGTCGAGGTATTGCTGTAATTGCTCGTCGTCGGCGTTGAAGTCGTCGGCGCGGACGTGCTTCTTAAAAAGCTCCAAACTTACTAACGACATTGATTTTAGGTTATAGGGTTTTACGATTGTAGGCCGTGGGGCTTCCAAGTCGGCCAGGCATTTAATCATTTCGACATTTTCCGCCCCACGCCTTAAACAAACTGTTATCCACCGACACCGGCTGATTTCGTCAGCATGGCAAACGCCTCCTGACGGAGTACGCTTACGGCATAGTTAGCGTTAAGCACAAAGTCGATGGCGTTCTCGCGCGACTTCGAGTATGGGTCTACGATAAACGTCATGTCGCCGAACATACCCTGCGGCGCATACTTGAACGCTCCGAACTCGATAACGCCCTCCTCGGCATAGCTCGTAGTGAACACGGGCACGCCGTTTATGCGTCCGTTGTCGTCTACGATTGCCACGTTTGCACCGTCCCATTTCGGGGTTGCCTCCAAAAGTGCCTTAGTGGTCTCGGTCATCACGTAGCACATGTTCTCGGGCATGATGTTTGCGGCCAAAACAAGGGCTTTAAGCTCCAGCAGCTGCTTCAGCGTGGGCGCGTCGCCGTCGTACTCCTTTTTGTTCGCCGCCTTGCAGTTGACGTAAGGGCCTACAAGGTTTGTCGCATTGGTGACTTTCTTCGTGCCGAACATGATTTTATTCATCAGCGCGGCAACGGCGGTAGGCATATACTCCGTGCATACGGTGCGCAAAAGGTCGTCGGTCTCGTTCAAAGCCTCGCGCGTAATGGGCACGGCCACGCCGATACGCTCCGGCTTCGCATATAGTTTGCTGATGGGTATCTTCGTGTCGCCCAGCTTCGCGCCCTCGTTGAGTACGGTTGCGTCGAACGTCT
>OKXB01000114.1_pt1 | contig 95257 bp, 100 predicted proteins | sample 1601731 | NCBI WGS metagenome assembly OKXB01 (sample SAMN04414077, study PRJEB24778) | human gut metagenome | material: faecal | host: Homo sapiens
TATATCCAATAGCAGCATAGTTAAAAACACCAATACCAATTAAATTCATTTGGCGTCCCATGCCGTAAACGTGACCATTCCACAATGGGGCTATTACCCCCGACACATTATATTCCCCTTTATGTAAAGGACTTTGGTCTGTGTAAAAAAACGGCCCACCCTTCTTGAATTGAAGAGTTACACCAGAATTTGCAAAAATAACAGAATTTTGATATTCCCAAATAGGATATTTAACCGAATCAACTGCAAAATCTTTGTGAAAACGCAAATACCGTTCTCTCACAGGATTCATATTACCCCACCTTTCCTCTTGACCATACGTATCAAGAGGAAAGTAAAACAGCAGCATAATGATCCAAAATACAACAAATGCTGCAAAATTAATTAATGTAGTCACCTTTCTATACATATTGATTTTCATCATTATGCCCAAAGCATGAAAATAAAAGCATCACACACAAGGGCTGTAAATAAATCCACTGTCAATTTACATTTCTGCGATATTTATTTAAATGAACAATCAGGATTTTTGCACGATTTTTTTACATAATCCTTTAACAGATAGTATAAACAGAAAAACTATTACGAAGCATTTTGTATAATATTCCTGTTCGAATAAATCAACAAGCAGTGGGATTATAATGAATGTTGATAGACAAAAGATCATTATCAGAGTGCTTTTTTTCATGTTTTAGCAAAAAGTAGCAACTCCTACTAAGGCGCCGCTCCACCCACCTAAAGCGGTTCCCGATACTGTACCGATAACAGGTAGTGTGACAGTACCAACTCCTGCACCACCAACCGCACCTAATCCCGCGGATCCTGCAGTTCCTGCAACACATTTCACTACTTTCCATGCCGTCCCCAAAAATCCTCTCGTTGTAGCTTTAGGAGCTTCTAACTCCATAGCATAATAAATAGCTTCAACAGCTATATCTACAGAATTCATTAGAATATTGTATTCTTGGGAGTTTGGAGATAGAGTACTATTTTGCACAATTTCTTTGAGCTGAAGCCTTAGAGTTTCAGGGGAAGCCTCTGTATCAACTTTTATGTTTTTCATACTCTCTATTACTTCCATTACTTCAGGGGATATCCTCTCAACATAATCGTCTTCATTGATAGCTCTGGAGATAGGTTTAATATCCTGTATCAAACTATTTGCATAAGCAGCAGCTTCTTCTACTGATTTAAACCCCTTACTTTCAAAGGCACTTTTTATTTGAGAGATTTCGTTAACTTCATCCAATTCCTTTTTGAAATCATTTATTACTTCTTCTGGATCATTACTGCAACCAACAACAATCAACAGCAAGAAAAAAGAAAAAACATACTGTAAAATCTTCATAAGGCTTTTCTTTTTGATTAAACATGTACTAAAAAACACAATTATTATTCTTTTATAATTCTAATATTATCTGGTGTAGGTTCTTCCTCTTGTTCTATTTTAACTAAAATAGAATCATCGAATGTAAGACTTGTTGTTAAGATATATTCGTATCGAGCTACAACCATAGGTTCTTTATAATAAAGAACTTCTAATGTTTTGTTTCCATTATTATATGAATTAATTTTAAAAGGAGGACCATATTTCTTTAAAACCAATTCTTTTGGAGAGCCAATTTTCACAGGATCAGTGGTGAAACGACTAACCCTATATCCGGCACAAGAGCCACAGAATAAAACTATTAAAAATAAAAGGGATATTTTCATGTTATTGAATTTTTATGGGCATTCTTGAATTCAGCATATTTTCTGAAATCACAACACGTGTAGTGGGACCACCATTCAGAGGGGTAAATTCTGTACTGGCTTCTGTCTCGACAACATCTACCCCCGTCCACCTTCCTTTTATTTCCAGTTTTTTCCCAGATGTTACACCTCTACATGTTGCCACATACTCAACATCCATGTTGTATTTTAATAGAACGAGTTTAAGCTCTGCCTTATAGTTAGCAGGGACAACAACTGGATATTCTCTATTAATGGCAATAGTATGTTCATCGCTTTCCCCATATACGAATTCTTGCCCAAACTCTGTTGATACATTTATTTCAGCAGAAGCTACCAGAGGAACTTTTACTTTTGTGGTAGCACTCACTTTCACATCATAAGATGTTTTTCTACTGAAATTGGATGTTTCTTTATATGTTTCGGATATTACAAATTTGTGCGTTTGCTCTATAGGCCCCTTATTTATATACCTGTCAACAAAAACAATGTCCGGCATTTCTTTTAGAGCGTCAGCGGCATCAATATTATATTTTATAGATTCTATTGTAAACTCCTCAGCGGGAACTATAGCGAATTCTTGACGAGGAGAGTTGTTGTATTTACTAAATGAAATTTTAGAATCCTCAACAGTTATCACTGGATAATAAATATCCATCCAATTTCCACTGCTTCCTTGTTGTGGGTAGTCTTGTGCTGATATAACAAACGAGTTCGGAGTATATTCTCCCTTCTCAAAGTCCCAAGAAGCTCCAAATGTTCCTCCATTATTATCTTTATCTGCATAAAGCACTTTGGTTGCTGGATTGCTTGTATAAGCACCTATTTTTAAGGGAGTATTTGTCTTTTTAGAATAGATTAAATATGGGATTCCTACAATAGAAGAAGGTATTTTTATGTAAAATTGTTGATTTATGTCTCCACTATATTCTGCAATAGTAGCTTCCGTTCCTGCATCTGTTACATTGAGAAATTGTTTTGATGTGGAATTGCCTTGAATTTTAAGGAAAATAGGAACATCTTCTAATTGAGACAGTTCTTCTTGTATGTTTGTGGATGATCTGGTTTGAGGCGGTCTTTTAAGGGTATCCCTATTGCCCTCGAGTGGAATAATGGTATCGTTTAGAATTTCAGACTTCACAAGCGCTTTTGACTTATCTATAGCGGTTGTTGTAAACACTTCATCTTCCGAACAGGCGTAAAGCCCTCCTAATAATAGGACTGTACAATAAAAGAATAGTTTTTTCATGATTTTGTTTTTTATAGGTCGTTTATATTTATCATCATATTTTATGTATGCAAATCTATAGAATTCTACTTATTAAGGAAATACCAATTAATTGGTATTTCCTTAATAAGTATATTTTAACAATTAACCAACTTAAAATTAGTCGTATGAAAACATTATGTTTTACCTCTTTTATGGGTTCAGAAGTACTTCTGCAACAAAGAGTTTTCCCGGAAATTACAGATGGGCATCAAGCCTTTAATGTGATATCAGGTCATACAATCCCCATTGAATGGGTGGTTATCGCATTTTTCTTCTTTCTAGGAGCATATATGATACTTCGGTGCCACAAGCGGTTGTCCATTCAAGAACAATTCAGACTTGCCACCGAGATGGCCTATTGGATCCATGCTCCATTGCTGTTGTTGCGAAACAGCCTGGAGGAAATTATGGAGGGTACTGTGTCCGGAGACAGCTTTCAGATGTTAGAATCGGTGCTGGAATATGCCGAATGTGTCATTGCTTGTCACCGAAACATTATCCGGCTTAACAAGGGTGACTGGAAGACATTATCCGAAATCCGCATTACCCAGGTGGAAATACATCATTACATCCAACTAGAGTTGGAGCGCTGCAAGCCATACGCTGTTTCGCATCATGTCCGTATGGAAGTCAGTCATAGTGAAGGAAGAATTTGTTGCGGGCTTAACGAGGGATTGATGGCGATGGCTATCCATTATCTTGTACATCGAATGATTGATGACACAGCTCCTGAAAGCTACATATATGCAGCCGTCTCCCATGATACGGAATTTTGGAAGTTGCAAATCTCCAATGACAAGAATATAAAAAATGGCACCAACAGCCATATATTTCACCTGGTGGTGGACAGCGGCCTACGGGCTATGGGGAAGATTATCCGTCTGCATAATGGTAAAATGAGGGTTCACAGACACAGAAACTCGATTGTATGTAGGATTATTGTACCGATAAACTGTCATGGCCGGCAAAATACGGGATCGGATTCCAATATTTTATTCCGCAGGTACGGGTATTGCGGGGAAGTTACGACTACCGATAAAAAAGACTATACTTCAAGAATAGACCGACATCCGTATATTCTGTTGGTGACGGCAGATAATATATTCGGAAACTACCTGCAAAAGGCTTTGTCCGGAGAGTTCAATATTAAGCTTCAGAGCGCTCTTGATATACGTGAGCTGGTTGAGCCAAAAGAGGTCCCGGAGGCAATCATTGTGGACGAGTATGTGGAAGGGACATGCGGGGATGAACTTTGTTCACATATTAAGGCCGATGAAACGACGTCATCCATACCGCTCGTTCTTCTGGCAGAACACGGTGACGGCATAAGTTATCTATCCCATGCCGGAAGTGGTGCCGACCGGCTGGTGCTACGTACGGCAGGCATATGTAATCTGAAAGCAGATATTCGCATGCTTATAAACAGCTGTAATTTATTGCGGGAGAAGGTGGTTCGTCGCTCGGAAACTGTCACTCCTGTCTCTGTCGAAACAGGAGAAAGAGATGATGCGAAAATGTTGTTTATAAGCAAGGTACGCCAGCTTATCGAAGAGCATCTGGACATACAGGGGTATACGATAGATATGTTATGTGCAGACATGGGAATGAGCCGTACCGGCTTTTATAACAAGATGAAGGAATTCACAGGCAAATATCCTACAGAATACGTGGTGGAGTTCAAAATGGCAAGAGCAAAGTTGCTGCTGGAAACTGGACACTATAGCGTCACGGAAACCGCAGAAATGTTGGGATATTGTGATGCCAAATATTTTGGGAAGAAATTTAAAGATTTCTATCATGTCTGCCCGACAAAGTTTATAAGAGAAAACCGGGCAAAACAATAATATGATACAATGATGTCAGGGGAGGTCACCCCTTCAGTTTTTTAATCATGCCGTGCTATTTCCTATACGATAGCGATAATGCATAGAGCTGTCTAACATTGTAAGAAATATCATTCGTATATCAAGCAAAAGAAATATCGCCGGCTAAACTGTGGATATATAACGATACGGTACGGTATAAAAACGTTCCCGTATCGTTAGCAGGCGGCACTTCTGTTCACCTCCGATGTTTGAACCTTCCGTTATACCGCTTAGTCCGTTTGTTTTCCTGCTTCATCACATATAAGCAGAATATTATATAGAGTAATATCGTTATCAGCAGTCTCATTTTTAGTTTACTAAATACGCGTTGTCTTTCTTACAGATAGAATATCAGTACCTGTCAGAATCCTTTCATTGCTTTTTGCACCGGATGGGATGCCAGGTGTAAAGCAATGAAAGGGAAGCTGATGGACAAATTGAATGGAAGATATGCAGGATACCAGCCTGCCTTCATACAAAGAGAGGCTGTTGCCTTAAAATCCGGTCTCACCCGATGATACCCCTTGAACACATAAACAGCAGGATCAAGACAGCTATAAAGGGCCCCCACAGACCGACAACCAGACCGAGCATAGCTGTTCTGACTTGTTTTTTGCTATATTTTACGTCGTCAAGCACATTGGCCTGCAACTTCTTTTCAACATTTACAACCATAATTATTCTGTTTTTTATTCATTGTTTGATAAAATTATTCTTAAAATCGCAGCTCAGAAACTATAATAGATACGAGCACTAAGTACTGTGAAGCTTCCGTTATCGTTCCTGATATACTGGAAAGTGGGCTGGATGGACAGCGATTCATTGAGTGCCTGATTCCAAGTCAATTCCACTGAATGCTCTATACCCTGAAAAAAATGGGCATATTGACCCGACAACCCGATCCAGCTGCTGCCTCCAGAATATACACAGCCGAGCTCCCCATACCGGTAACAACCGTTCTGCCTGCATGTGTTTTCCGAATACTGTACCATCAGGGAAACTTTTTTCTCATCACCGATCCATACGGGCTGTTCACCATAGACCCACCAGGCACAACTCGCTTTCTTTAATGATTCCTCCATAGAAGACATTTTACCTTTTTCGTCAACGGGACACTGACGGCTGTGTACAGCAACCCCAGCAAAGTAGTACCCGCTTTTATAATCATATTCCAGTTGCGCCATGTCGAAAACACCATCCTGTTGCAGACGGACCAAGAAAGGATTGTCATGACGGGTCCAACCATTATAACCAGAGCCATTGTACAGGCTGTTCCTGAAGGTCCATCCGCCAAAACTGACATCAAAATAGACCGTCAGTCCCGACAAGGGATAATTGGCTATCGGGTAGCTTGCCGAAATCGTAGGGAAAATACCACACGAACTACCGGTAAAGAGGGATGTAATGTCAGATGTGAAAAAATCCTCGTTCACATTGCGTATACCCGCAAAAAGACAGACATGCTTCCACATGTGCATATACCCCAGAACAGCGATAGCTGCAAAATCATTTTCTCCCTCGATATTGGAAAAGGTCTGCCAGTCATCAATGATGTATTCGTTTGTCTTTGCAACATGAATCGTGGCAGCCTCCAGAGAGCCCTTCCACAGCGGGAGGGTCAGATCCAGCCTGAGAAGGTTTACCCAGTTCGTTGTTTTCTTCATGTTCCATTGCCATTCTGTGGTATATCGGCCACTGAAACTCTGTGCATAACCCATGCAGGGAATTGTACAGCCCATGAAGAAAAGTATTGTCTTTAATTTCATAATCACGGTTTTTATCTGCGGAACATTGGGTTATATCTAACGAATGTTCCGTAGAGTTGCTTTTTATTTTATTACAATCATTCCAGCAACCGACAATACAGTTGCCAACGTTTTCTCTTATAAAGGTTCCTCATACTCTTTTACAGCCAACGTTGAAACGCACGTATATAGAGCACCTTCAGACCCTGCGTCAGGATACAGTAGGTCAGCAGGATACCGACAAGCCAAGGGAAATAGGCCCATGGAAGTGGCATCAGACCGATTGAGGCACCGAATGAAGAGAACGGGACGAAGATACCAACAGCCATTATGGAGAAGGTCATTAACAGTACCGGCCAGGATGCGGTGCTCTGGAGGAAGGGAACCTTACGCGTGCGGATCATATGCACAATCAGTGTCTGTGAAAGCAACCCTTCAATGAACCAACCGGACTGGAACAGGGATTGGGCTTCGGGACTCTGACAACTGAAGAACCACCACATTACAACATAAGTCGCAATATCGAAAATAGAACTTATGGGACCGATCCAGATCATAAAGCGACTAAGATCCGAAGAATCCCAGATACGGGGTTTACGAAGGTATTCCGGGTCCATACGGTCGAAAGGGATCGTCGTCTGGGAGATATCATAGAGAAGGTTCTGGATCAGGATGTGGATAGGCAGCATCGGCAGGAAGGGCAGGAAGGCACTGGCGGCCAATACGCTGAACATATTACCGAAGTTGGAACTGGCGGTCATCTTCACATATTTGATAATGTTACCGAACGTCTTACGTCCTTCGATCACACCGTTTTCCAAAACCATCAGATCCTTTTCGAGCAGAATGATATCAGCACTTTCCTTAGCGATGTCAACAGCAGAATCTACGGAAATACCTATATCCGATTCACGCAGTGCAGCCGCATCGTTGATACCGTCTCCTAAGAAGCCGACCGTATTCTTCTGTATTTGCAGAAGCTGAATGATCTCTACCTTCTGCATCGGAGTTAGTTTGGAGAAGATGTTACCCTTTGCGACAGCCTTCATCTTGTCTTCCTCGCTCATCTTTTCCAATTCGGGACCCGTGACAGCTGTAGAGGTGTCAATTCCGACCTGACGAGAGATGGTCTTCACTACTGCATCGTTGTCACCGGAAAGTACTTTGACTTCTACACCGTGCTCATGCAGCTGTCTGATGGCCTGTGCTGCGGATTCCTTGGGGGGATCAAGAAAGGCCAGATAACCGATCAGTACCATTTCCTGTTCATCCTCAACGGAAAAATTGTTCTCCTTGCTAAGAAAGCTCTTATGAGCCAGGGCCAGCACACGCATGCCCTGGTTGTTCATCTCCTCGACAAACTTTTGTGCTTTCACCCGTATATCTTTGGCAAGTGGACGAACCTCACCCCAAAATTCAGCATAGGTACAGATTCCAAGCATCTCCTCCACGGCCCCTTTGGTGATAATCTGTCGTTTGCCATTGTTGTCCTCCACCACGACTGACATACGCCGACGAGTAAAATCAAAAGGAATTTCATCTACCTTCTTGTAAGAGTTGCTCAAAGATTCGAGACCGAGTTCCTTCACGTGTGAGAGGACAGCACGGTCCATCAGATTTTTTAGTCCGGTCTGGAAATAACTGTTAAAGTAAGCATGTCGTAAGATACGGTTTTCCTTATCCTCAGTACCGTCCGCATTCACGTGGCGTTCCAGTACGATGTGGTCTTGTGTCAGAGTGCCTGTTTTGTCCGTACAGAGAATGTTCATGGCTCCGAAGTTCTGGATGGCGTTCAGGTCCTTCACAATGGTCTTCTTACGTGACATAGCCATGGCACCTTTTGAAAGGTTGGCAGTCACGATCATTGGCAACATTTCAGGTGTCAGACCCACTGCAACTGAAATCGCAAAGATGAAAGCTTCCATCCAATCTCCTTTCGTAATACCGTTTACAAGGAATACTATAGGAACCATGATCAGCATGAAACGGATAAGCAATAAGCTCACTTTAGTAATACCCTTGTCAAAGGCAGTGGCGGCACGGTGACCGGCAATACTTTTGGCAATCGTTCCCAGATAAGTATTATTTCCTGTCTCGAAAACGATACCTTTGGCTGATCCGCTCACTACATTGGAACCCATATAGCAGATGTTGTCAAGTTCAACCACACTGCCCTTATGATATTTCTTCCCTATTACCTTGGGGGATTTCTCTATCGAGTCGGATTCACCTGTCAAGCTGGATTGGCTGATAAACAAGTCTTTAGATTCGATAATGCGAAGATCGGCAGGAATCATATCACCGGCCGCAAGCATCACGATATCGCCAGGCACTAATTCTCCAATACTGATTTCACCCTCTGGAACTCCTGCACGCTTTACGTAGCAGGTATTCGTCACCATCTTCTGTAGAGCCTCGCTTGAACGGTTGGCCTTCCATTCCTGACTGAAACGCAGGATCGCACTCAGGACAATCATTGTTGTGACGATTGCAATGGAGGTCCAGTCCTGGTCACCAGGACTGGCCATCAGGACGTCCATCACAAAGGAGATAGCAACTAGTGCCGTCAGCACACCTACGAAAGGGTTAATGAAGGCCTTGGCAAACATAATGAGCGGCTTTTTCCTTTTTTCATGTACAACCTCGTTCTTCCCGAAAAGGGATTGTCTTTTTTCTACTTCTTCCGACGTCAGTCCCATAGGAGTAGTCTGGAAATAATTGAAGACTGATTCGAGAGGTTGTCCGGCTGCCAGAAATACCTTCTCGGCATTAAAGGCAAATTGTTCTTTACTCTTTTTGCTCTTCCACATGTTACTTTTCTTTAATGGATTAAACACTCTGTTTTGTCTTTCGCGCCGCAAAAGTAAGAATCACTTCCAGGAAGGAGTGTTAGAAAACTATTAGAACGCTATTAGAAAACTATTAGAATTTTTTCTAATGAAATTCTAATACCACTCTAATAAAATTCTAATACAACCCAATCTGAAATGAACCTATCTTTACCGAAAAAACTATGATTCTGTTGACTGATTATCTGGCAAGAATAGGGTGCGCCCTTCTTATGGGTACGCTTATTGGGGTGGAACGGCAATACCGTCAACGTAATGCCGGACTGCGCACCAACATTCTCGTGTCTGTAGGGGCGGCTGCATTTACGGTATTGTCCTACTCCATGACATCCGGCAACGGGGATCCCTCCCGCGTGGCAGCACAGATCGTTTCCGGAATAGGTTTTTTAGGTGGAGGACTGATTTTAAAGGACGGGGTTACCGTAAGGGGGCTGAATACGGCAGCCACGATCTGGTGTTCTGCTGCCTGCGGTACACTTTCGGGGGTGGGATTATACACGGAATCAGCTATTTTGGTGGCATGTGTATTGGTGACACATTGCCTTTTTCGTCCCCTATGCACATTCCTTGAAAAAAGGACAGCCGGGGTGTTTCATTATTCTGTCCGTGCCGAATGCCGGAGGGATATGTCAGACAATATACAGCAGCTCATCATGGATACGCTCGCTTTTGATCAGGATGTAAGGCTGAATTCCCTTTTCTACAAGGGAGATGAAGAACGGGTTGTCGTATGTTGTAACATGGAAACATTGGGAGAGCACAAAGCTCTGCTCGACCTGCTAGTATCGCGTCTGCGTTCCCGTCCGGGTGTATTCAGCGCCGGATGGGAGAAACAGGTATCTCCACAGGAAGACTTTTAAACTGTATGATTCTAATCAGATATGGGGAAGCTCCACTACAAATGTAGTACCTTTCCCCCGTTCTGAATGTACAGCAATATTCCCCTCGTGCAAATGAATAACCTTTTGTGATAAAGCCATACCGATACCGTGTCCCTTTACTACCTTTTCATCTTCTCCTCTATAAAATAAAGTGAAAAGGTTCTGCTTGTCGATTTCCGACATTCCTATACCGTTATCCGACAGGCGGACAACCGTCCATTTATCCCAAAATGAAATCTGAATGGTTGAGGAATGATTGGAAGAATATTTGCAGTTATTCTCTATCAGATTGGAAAAGGCAATATTCAGTAAATAGGGATTTCCTATTGTGGTAATCAAACGGTCATCATCCGCATCCTCTTGTCCGAAAAGCAGTTCTATACTATATTCCGGATGTGCCCTCAGTATAAGCTCCCTTACGTCAAGCAATAGTTCGTCCAACCGGACCTCCCGCATGCTGATTTCTTCTTTCCGGTAATCGGCCTTGGCAAGATTCAGCAGTCCGTCAATCAGCCGGGTCATCCGCCTGGCATCCTGTAGTATATTTTGCATTGTATAGCGGTATTGCTCTGTTGTACGCTCTTTTTGCAGGGACAGGTCCAATTCTGCGACTAGTGCGGCCAACGGTGTACGTAGCTCATGAGAGACGTTGCTGACAAACATCTTTTGCGAATTGAAGGAAGTTTCCAACCGGTCAAGCAATGCATTGAAGGCGGTACTGAGTTCGCCCAGTTCATCTCTTTCATTCTTTACCGGAAGACGCCTGTTTATCTGTGAGGCGGTGATCGTTTCTGCCTCATTTACTATATTGCGTATCGGCTGTAATGAAACCCTGGCCAAAAAGTAACCTGCAGCAAACAGTAGGGACAGTCCTATAATAAACAAGGCAAACAAAGTTCCCTGCAATCCGACCAGGTTATCATGGCCATAACCGTCATAAGCAGCTGCAGTGACTATATATTCCTTTCCCCTAAAGGGATAAACCATACCGATCCCCTGGTACTTGCCAATATGGAATTCAACCTCCTTTTTCCGCAGAATGTCGTCTATCGTTTTCTGCGTTTCCTTAATAATGTCGTTCTGTATAGCATCATGGTAAAGCATCTGGAAATCACTTGTGTATATAGCCACTTCCACTTCGTTGATAAACTTTTTGTTATTCAGATAGACGGACTGCATAGTCCGGGCATCTACCTGGTCTGCAAGAAACAGGTGGGCCTTGGTGATCCCCTCGCTTTTCAAATCTCTAAAAAAGGTTTTATCGCGCGTTTGTTCGCTGACCAGGTAGATCAGGACCATACACAACAAAAAAATGGTGGCAGTTACACCAGTATTCTTTAATGTGAGTGCTGTTCTTATTTTCATAACTTGTCTGTCAGGATAAAGCCTACCCCCGGCTTGGTATGGATAAGTTTGATACCGAAATCTTTGTCTATCTTCTTACGCAAATAGTTGATGTATACATCAATGAAGTTGGTTCCCCTATCAAAATGGGTATTCCATACCTTCTCTGCTATTTCTATGCGGCTAATAACCTTTTCCGCATTCTCAACCATATACACCAGCAAATTATATTCCTTTGGGGAAAGTTTGATATAGATATTGTTCCGTGTCACTTCCTGCCGCTCCAGATTGATAAATAAATCTGAATAAGCGATCTGTTTTACAAAAGCAGCGTCTGATATTGCATGCCTTTTCAGCAAAACCTTGACTCTTGCTGTCAGTTCCCTAAAATCAAAAGGTTTCACCATATAGTCATCGGCTCCGACATCGAAGCCCTCCAACTTGTCGTCAGCAGCCCCCAAAGCGGTCAGCATCAGAATCGGAACACGGTCATCCATTTTACGGATTTCCCGACATAACTCGAAGCCATTCATTTTAGGCAGAATGATATCCGAAACAACCAGCTGGAAGGTCTCTGACTGGAAAAGACGCAACCCCATAGCACCATCATAAGCTACCATAGCCTGATAACCGTTCTCCTCCAAACCTATTTTCAACAAATCAGCTACCCTTTTTTCATCTTCCACTATCAATATTCTCTGCATATTACTTAATTTTAAGGAATAAAAAATCAAACTCTCGTATACATGACAAAATTACAAATCAACCGTATTTCTATGCCCGCAATATCATTTTTTATATATTTCTTTAACAATAGAATTTGTTTATCGGTATGGGGCGTGCTAAAATGAGGATGCCCGTCTGTTATGTAAAAGAATGAGGTTGTATTAAAACATTTCAACACAACCTCGTAATTCCGAAATGTTGCAATATTGATTACTTCCTCCAATATAATCTTTTTGTGTTTGGCTTTCGGTATAATCAACGAGTCGAGTTTTATTCTTACGTTATCTCCCATTCGGGATAGCGTGGATGAATAATTGATGTACATCTATTTACCATTCCTCTCTATAAAGTAGGAGGTGTTGCAATATCCTTTGAGCGAAGATACGACCTCTGCGCCAACAACAGTTGCATACTTGGATATTTATCGGATTAAAACCATCTAAAAATTGCGGTATTTTTTTTGAAACATAAGTGCCAGCATCCGCAAGGATAATAGATTCCCATTTGGTATAAAATTTTTGTGCTATATTCTTAATGCTGGTTTTTGCAAACATATTTCTCCGTTTTTTCTTTATCAAAGGTTAATTTGTTCATTTCTCAGTCGTATTCAACTTCCGGCATATCGGAATAAAGGAAATATATGGTATAGCTTATCTATCCGTAGGAGCAATGCAGCGGTATGACGCAAATCTCCTGATCACAATAAGGCTGTGGCGTTTTTGACAACCTCAAAAAGAGAGCCGATCTTCACAGAGAGGCTCTCCATAAACGAAATAATGTTTTTATATCGTATGAACAAAAAGTATTATTTGAAATGTAGCATAACCTTTGTATGCCGATTGGCCTCATTGGGTGCATAATCGGAAATGCCGCCTTGGTGAGTTTTGGCTATCTTGTCGCCCGATACCCCACGTTTGATTAGTTCTTCAGCGATATAATCGATTCTTGATGCACTCAAAACATTGTTTACGGATACTGTTCCGGTCATACTGTCAGCTGCACCAATGACGCTTACCGATAACCCGTACTTCTTTGCCACTCTCGCCAACTCGTCGAGATTGAGCGTTTGGGAAGTATCCGTGAGGCGTGTCGTATTAAGGCGGAAGAAGAAATAGACGGGTGTGCCGATACACTCTTTTCCATCCTGCATACGAGCCAGATATTGCGTACAAAGCGTGTCCTGATCTGCGAAAACGGAAATCGTGTCGGTAGATTGCGTTCCGTTCCCGTCCAGAGGGGAGTTTCCATTCCATTTCCGGTTCTTGAGTCTCGCCCGAAGCGAGTTCAGGCCGCTGTAATTGTTCTTAGGATAACGGTTGTCGTCGAATGTATCGTCGTCATCAAAAAGATGGCTGTACGCGTCGAGCAATCCTTCGATTTCCAGAATCTTTTTCAGCTCGGCGAATGACCGCCGGTCTCTGTCATGCTGACCCGCATAGCGACGGTTCTCTTCCGACAAAGCATTTCGCGTCCGACAAGCCACTGGTCGCGGCGGATATAGGGAGTCGGGTCTATGGCCCGTTTCCAACCGACCTTGCCGAGATGGAAAGAGAACCCGGCAGTGAGCGAAAGCATGTGGTCTCCGGGACGGTTCGCCTTGCCGTACCCGTCGAAATCTTGGAAGGTGGTCATGCCGGAGAGTTCCACAAGGGCGCTCACCCTTCTGGAAATGCGATATTGTCCCTGCAAGCCATAGGAAACGGCAAACGGGTTATGCCCGTTGGTTGCGTGATGCAGCAACCCGATTCCGGCAAAGGGAGCGACCGTCCATCGTACCCGCTCCCGTCTGGCATAACCGCCGCCAAGCACATTCCACAGCAGATCCGCATGGAGATAATGGTACTCCTGCACGGCCAACGTGCCGTCCTTGAACTGTAATCCGTTGTAATTCATACGTGCGCCGATTGAGGGTGTAAACCACTTTCCGACAGCAATACTGTACGAGGGCTTGAGCCGTCCGAACAAGTCCTCACAGCCGAGCGGCGTAGCGAGAAAAGCAGTTGCACCTCCGGCGACACTGACGAACCAGTTGCCGTTCCCCCGTGCCGGAATGACCATTCCGTCAAGGTATGAGGGCTGTAACGGCTGCAGCAGTTCTGTGTCATCGTAACGGTACGTGCAGCGTACAGTGTCCCTTTCCGTGGGTTGTACATCCGCACGGGCTTGCAGCGAACAAAACGCCGCAAAAAAGAGAATGATATTTTTCGTCATATTCTTATGTCCTTAATTTGTTGTTTATCCGATTCTTTATTAAAAAACTTGCCATTCAACGCTTGGGCTTCTTGCCGATGGACGGTCGCATCATGCGGCTCGCCATCCTCATGCAGCGAAGCGCCCATGCCCGGTTGTCCTCGTCTTCATCGCGTCCCCATTTGAGGTCGTTTCCGCCACCTCCTCCGCCATGCGTTTCGGCAAACGTGGTGGCATCATCGACCATACCGAGAAAAAGCATCGTGGCGCAGTGCATGACTTCCGTTCCCCGTTCCGCTACGGAGCGCACGAGCGTGCCATCGAACAGTTGCCGTTCGGAAGGCTTCATCCGTGCCGACAGTTCCCGCCATTCATCGACCATATTTTCCAACATGGCCTCCTTGAGCAGGCTGTCCACTTTGGAGTGGACATCACGGGAGTATTCGTAGGCTTCCTCCTTGAGCTGTTCCGTGCGTTCCTCAATGGCATCCATGTTTGCCTTGAGGTCGGAAAGCAGCCGGTCGGCGGTCTGTAACTTTTCCTGTTTGTCTGCCAGTTTCCCTTGGATAGCGGTCAGTTCTTTTTCGAGTTTTTCTTTCTCGGCAGATAGGGCCAGCGCATCGCCTTTCCGGGCATCCATATCGTTTTCGAGTGCCGACAGTTGGGCCTCCTTCTCGTCCTTTTCCCTTTTCAGGTTTTCCACCATTGAGGTCAAGCCTTTGACCCTGCGCTCTGCCAGCCGGATGTCTGAATGGAGAGCGGACAGAACTTCTTGATGTCGGTCAATCTGTAGCTCAATGGTGGTACACTCTTCCGACAGCATACGGCGGTATTCTTCCGTCGTCCTGTGCCGTGCGCCGGTCTCGGCGATGCTCCTGCCTCTCTCCATTCCCCACTTCGTGTTGACTTCGGCAAAAAAGTCCGTATGGAGCTGTTTCATCCTCGCGCTATATTCGAACTTGTCCTTTCCGGCGAATATCTCCTTGTACGCAAACTTCCCGTCTTTGATTGGCAGAAGCGTGCAATGCACGTGCGGGTTCAACTCATCGAGGTGTACAATGAAGGCGGCGACATTCTGCTCGCCGTATCTGCCACAAACGAATGAATAGACATCCTTCGCCCAACGTTCGATGTCGCTCTTCCTTTTGATGCGGGTATTGTCCGCACCTTTTTCAAAATCTACCTTCTGCGTGCCGAAAGCAAGTTCGTGCATCCGCTCCCGCGAACCGCCGAAGATGATGTTTACCACCGTGCGATACTTCGGTTCAATCAGTCCCTCGTTGGGGTCCTTGATGCCGCGACGGTCCAATATGTCCGCTATACGTTCCTGGATATTGCGGCTCGTGTCGATGGGGTGAACCTTGCCCCCGGGCACAATTTCGAAGTTCAGATGTTTGCGGGTGGGGTCGTAGTTGCCCTTGCTCATGGCGTATTTCTCCGCCTCTTCGCTGCGATTGCGCAGGTGTTCGTTGCCTTGGGCGGCGGTGATCCCTTTCGACACCTGAACGTCGAGAACCTGTTTTGCATTTGCCATACTGTTTCCGTGTTGTTTCGAACAATTCCCCGTGTCCCAGCTTGCTGCTTGCATGGCCACCTCTCCCTGTGACGTCAGTCATCAGGGGTATTAGGCTCTTACCTTATATAAAGGTATTATTATTCTGTAAATCAATAAAATAGTTGCTATATTTATTTTTATTAGTAACAAGAAAGTAACAAATATAAAATACTGAAAAAAATAAGGCGCATATATTTTACAACACAAAAAAGGATTATGAGGTTAAATAATTTAGAATTAGCTCCTTTAAGGCGAAAAAAATGACTTATTTTGCAATATAATTCAATTATAAGAAAACATGGAAAATATTAATCAAGCGGTAATAAGGATAAAACAGTTAATCGAAAACAGTATTAGAACTGGCGGAGTAGAAGCAAAAAATAATTTAATACGCACCCAACAACCTATATGCCTTTTACATGATGCGGCTAAGGCTTCTTTCATTGAGAAAGGAGTAAATCCAGATTTTATAAATCCTCCTTATGGGGAACATACTGGGGAATTAAAACTGGCAGGGTTCTTCAAATGTAAAGATCAGGATATTTGTATCTTGCCCAATAATATATCTGCAGAAGAAGAAATACTTATGTTTGATGGAATTCTGAAAGGGAAAAATGATCCATACGGATTTGAGCTTACCCAGAAAATACTGTCAGTAAATGTAAGAAGTCAATTAAGTAGTGTGGCTAAGAATTTTGATACGTTATATGAAAGAACGTTCGCTGAATCTCTTAATTTACATTTAAGATGCCCACAAATGGTCTTAGGAGAATTTTATATGATACCGGTATATGAATATGATGATGCTCAAGCAAAAGATAAAATTGTAGGTTTCAAGCCTAACAGCAAAATTCAGGAACATATTCAGAAATACATATACTCTTTTGGGGCTATTAACAATAGAGGCACTACCAATGGGTTAGAATATAAATACGAAAGAGTTTGCCTGTTAATTGTTGATTTTAATAGACAAACTCCTAAGATATATAATACTGATGATGAACTTAAAGCAGATGGGTTATTGCCAATGGACTCTACCGCCTCAATTAACAATATGAATTTCCCATCATTCGCTCAAAGTTTATTAGATATTTATGAGCAACGATTTGGTTCAGGAAAGTTCAGATGATACAGATTAATCAAATAATTATCAATGTCATTACTTGTATTGAGTTCACGTATTTCTGAAATTTCATTTTCTGTTAGACTGGGTATTGAGAATTTTTCAATGAAGTTCTTTTGGTAACACGGATATCCACCTTCAATAGATACACTCGTTTTCTTTATGTAATAGTGCATTACATATGAATTGAGAATCTTTAGCAGGACATCACTATTTTCAATGAGCGTTATTGGGTTTGAAAATAATGACTTGTTATCATTATAAAAGTAGATACCATAGCCATTAGTAAAGAAACCATCTGATTGATTATCTAACAGAAATCTTGGATATTGACTAAAGGTTGGGGTAAGTATTTTTATACCTTTTCTATTAAGACCTTGTGTCCGGCCATATGCATAGAAAGGTTTATAAATATGCTTACCTTTACCTCTATTCGCTAATACATCTTTTACACTATTTAGATATTCATAGCACATAGGATATTTATCTTTCATATCTAACTCCTTGATAGGAACAGGTTTTCCAGAAACAACTTCATACGGGAAAATAATTCGCCTTTGATTTTTTGAAACATCATCTTGGCTTTTCATGTCAGATATTTTAACCAATGGTTTCGTAACTTCTTTCTCTATCTTGAAATTTTTTCCGTTTTTAACAAACTCGAAATAAGCACCATCATCAGTTACTGGATCTATAAAATAGACTTCGTCCTTTAGAGTTGCAATTCCTACGCAAATATTGAATAACTCTCCAATAGGAGACCCAATATTTTCGATTTTTGAAATATTGTCTCTTTCTGAACCACAAAGCAATCTCCATTTTTTTACATTCAAATCATCATATGAATTATTTGTAAATGATACTTTTTTCAGGAAATCCTGTGGTATTTGTTGTTCGGCAATTCTATCGAACTTTATAAATTCATTTTGATTTTTATTTATAAATGTTATTGCTGTATATGTCTGTACATCAAATACTTTTGTGGAATTAAAATCCACAATACTCTCTATACATCTATTATGCTGGAAATAACTACGAAGACATTCACCAGATAACGATGTAAAATAGTTATTTGGGGTAATATATCCTAATTTACCTTTATTGGATAATAGTTTTAAGCCTAATTCAAAAAAGGCAAAATATAAATTATATGTACCAAACTTTGTCGTTTCCCAATTGTTGAGTAAATAATTTCGTGTATCATCTTCAAGATCTTGAAACTTAACGTATGGGGGATTTCCAATAATAGCATCAAAAGATGTATCCCAATTATATTTCAAACTGTCTATATTTAAGATGTTAATATCAGACTCCTTGACGATTTCATTTATTGATAATGCATATAGCATTATCAACATTTTGGTTCTTCTTACATTATAAGGAAGTATATCTGATCCGTATATATTTTCTCTCAGTATGAGATTCAAGGGCTTATTATATTTAAGTTTAAGATATTTGATAGCCCCGATAATAAACGCTCCACTTCCGCAGCTGACATCTGCAATCTTGTCGCTTTCTTTAGGTGATATATGAGTTATTATATAATCAACAATATAAGAAGGAGTAAAAAAAGCACCATTTGTCTTTTTGTCATTGGAAGGAATGAGTAACTCCATATCAATAATAATATCATCTAACGAAACATGATGTAAAGCAGCAATATCATCAGCTAATTTTTGATTCACATTAGAAGATGAAACATATTCACATAAAGCTGGGTAAATATCAAGACTATATTGATAATGCCTTATGTGGTTTACTATAAGAGCTTTTTCTATGTCAAAAGGATCATATTCCTTAAGAAGAGATTTTATTGATATATTTTTCATACTTGTCATTCAAAATGTTCGTATGCAAAGATAGGTATTTATTTAATATCTACCAAATGTGAAGACTGGTATTTTATCTTATAGTCGCATTTCTTTAATATTTGCGATGGAATTTGTACATTTGCAATATGCATATAAAAATTAGCAATGACTGAAGAATTGAAAAACAAGCAAGAAAGAAAAGTTGTGCATTTGCAAATTGGTGAACAACATGAATATTTTGGTTCAATTGAGCAATTGTTCTATAAATACAATAAAGAACAATTAGGTTTTAGTATCTATCAAGTTCGAAATAATCTAAAAAAATTAGGGAAGATGGAATCTGAGTTATGCACAATAAGAGTTGGAATATTGCAAACCAAACTCAAAAAGACAGAATAATATACCTAATATGCTTTAATATTTTCTATAAAACTAATTATAATATGGATTTTGAATGGCTGTTAAAGAGCTTATTATCTAAGGACAATTTATATATTTTTGTATTATCGCTAACAATAGCATTGTTATTGAATTATTTTAAGTTGTCAAACATCCCCTGGCTGTTATTGTTCTTAATTGCATTTGTAACCTTAACCCCTCTTTGGTTCATCATTAAAAAGGCATGTCACTTTTTCTATAATTGGATAAAGAAAACAAAAGGGAATATAGAGGAAACAGCTGAAATAAAAAGGTTGATCAACATTGCATTTATAGGAATGGATGTTATATATAAAGTAGAAGCTTTGAACATTATAAAGAAGTATACTAAGTCTCCTTATGATAAATATGAATTTATTGTAAAAGAACCGCATAAATTTGCATATTCTAAATATACAAGTACACATAATAACCCTTTTATTATTGATATGAGATTTTCATATTATCCTTTATTGTCTGTAAATGAGCAATATGGATATTCTATAATAAAATTTGATTCGTTATTTTACAAGTTAATTGTAAAACATTCAGATGAAATAATGAGAGAATATGGAAAATAAATATTATTGGGAACTATCATTCCCAATAATATTGATACTTCTAATTACTTCTTCATATTTAGCACATTCTCTGAGAAGTAAAATGTATTTACATTAAATTTCATTCAGTCTGTGATTCTCACGTAAAATAAAGAATGAGGTTACTATGCTGACTACCCATATAAAAAGGGCTACAAGCATACAGAATTGCTTAATATACCTGAATCCGACATATCTGTCAATCCAAGACCAAAGTCTCTTGAAGACCCAAAGAATCCAGCCTTTAATGGTAGTAGGTTTTACCGGTGCTTTTGACATGTTATGCCGTTCTGCTACAACATCAAGGATACGGTTCATTCGTTCTATGTAAGGGATAATCTTAAGATATTGCTTGTTCGTGTCTGCTGTCAGTGCAACAGCGTTAAGGCTGTTCTTTTGTATATCCGTACATAGATTGGCAATCTTAACCAGTAATTCTTCTGTCTGGGCATCGGACTTTCCGGTTTTCAGTTCCTCGTATGCTTTGCTCAATTTATCTAATATATCATAGAATAAATTTCTCAGTTGGATAAACTGTCTGTCTTCACTGCTATCCATATTGTGGCCACCGGTTTTACTTACAGAGGCAATTTCACTCTTTATAGAAACAAGTCCGGCTTCTATCCGGTTAAGTTTGTCCGTATGTCTATCCAATGTAGTCTGGATTTCATCAATGGAATCATATTCTTCATCCTTTAACGGTTTGTTCTTTGCCATTGTTACCTCCTTCTGCCTTTTCGTGGTACATATTTGTCTTTTTCTTCATCACGTTTGTTATCGTCGCTGCTTCCACCACCGCCACCTCCTGTTTCCGGTGCCTGATGTGGCTGAACTATCAGTTCAATGGCGGCTCCAACTATTCCAGATCCTATTGAACTGCCACTGTCGGTTCCGCTTTCTACATTGCCAGCAGCCATAGTTTCCTGATTGGATTGTGCATTCTGAATATTCGGGCTGTATTCCGGAGTGTCCACCGGACAGGCTTCCGCATGAGCCATATCCTTTGAGATATTCATGTCAGATCCGGTAAAAACGGAGTCATGTTTTCTGATATCCGATATAGCGGTTTTTTCCTGCCCATAACTGCCGAACTTCCTTCTTAAATTTCCGAATGACAATTCCGGATCCACTTTCTTTCCGGCAAAAGAAAGATTTTCTGCTGTATATACGATACCACGTACATTCCCGTATTCATCCCTTACCATGGTTATATCGACACCTTCTGATTTCAGCCTTGAGATATATTCTTTCCACGAACTGGCTTTGTCAAGAATAGGGAAAGCTATGTCCATGATATGATATTTGACCTTATCCTTTCCGATAAGTCTGTCTCGGTTTACATCTTTTTTTCTCTTTGATGGAGCAGAAAGTCCGTATTTTGCCCGGATAGATTTGCAGACATTTACTGAACGTGCATAGTTGCTGTCGCATGTGATAGCCTTTCCTTCGTTGTCTATACGACTGTAAGCAATGTGTACATGATCGTGTTCTTGATCAAGATGACGGTAGCCAAGATAGATAGTGGGCGGAAATTTCATACGCTGCATGTATTCCTTGCAGAGCTCCGTTATAAATTCGTCAGTCAGCCTTTCCCGGTCTTTGGGCGAGAAACTGATTACCAGATGTCCCATCTTGTCCTTTATCTTGGAAGAACTGTTTGCCCATTGGAGATTGAAGGCAGCAACCACAGTCCGGTTTGAGGTTGTACTGACTCCATTGGAAAAAATCACTTTGGCATTTTTCTCTTTCATGCTATTGAGGTAGTCAATCAGACCTCCGGCTGATTTCCCTTTCATTATTTTTGCATTCATCGTTACCTTAGTTCACTTAATTTATTCAACACTTCATCTATCTTTTCTGACAATAGCCTGTCAGCTGCGGCCACATCCTCATAGCCTGCAATGTGCGCTTCGTGTGCCAGCTGGTTCAGGTTGTTTGCCATTCCTGCGAGCTTCCTGAAACAATCCATCATCTCCTGGGAGAGCGGTTCGTTTATCTTACCGTTTATTGCCAGATCATAGACTATGGAGGAAAGTGAAGCCTTCATCCTGCGGCTTCTTTTTTTTAGTTTTTTGAAGTTCAGTTCATCAAAACCGACCTTTATAAAATGGCACTTTTTCTCTGTCGAATCCATTCGAGGGCGGCCTCCTTTTCTCCGTTCTGTATCTTTTCGGGGTGTGGGTGCAAATTCTGTCATGTCCGTTTGTTTAAGGTCATCCAGGCGGAGCCTTCCGACATTCAGTCGGTGGTTTTTTGGCACAAAAAACCTATCTTGCTCCCACACCCCTTAAAAAAGTGTCCTACTTTCTAAACAGGATGTACAATGCTACGGAAGCCATTATAACAGGCTATTGTACAATATTCGTCGTGGATGACGGATTTATAAATGGAGTTTTATCTGTGCCAGTGTACCTGTGCTTCCTCATAATATGAGTGGTCTCTGGCTATTGATTCAAGGACTTTGTGCAGATAGTCCAGTTCGTGATGCTCCAGGCATGGAATGGCTCCGATTTCTATATTGTATGATGCTATCCATCTGTATTCGCTCCACTTCTCATAGTCTTTTCCGGTACGGCTTACTATGGAATCAAAATAGGTATTTACCTGTTCTATCTGCCGTTCCGACGGTACACCATCTATGCCTTTGGCATGTATAAAGGAAATCATGGAATCAACGGCATTTGCCAGTAAAGGATCAACTTCAGCGAGTACCTTTTTGAGTTCTTCCTGTTTCATGTCTTAACTTGTTTGGAGAATATGTCAGCTCCGGTATGAACCGTTGCCAAACCTGATGGGTACGACCATTTCAATAAGCCGGTCGGCGATACGTTCCTCATATTTTTCCTTAATCTGTGAAAATGTCAGATTTGTCGTAAAAAGGGTGAACAGCTGTTCCTCATACCGTTTTGTTATCAGGTCTATCATAGGGGTAAGACAATTGCCGAAACTGATGATTTCCTTCGGGTCTGTCCCGAAATCATCTATCGCAAGGATTGGAAGTCTGGCTATCCGAGCCCATTCCTGATATTCGTCTTTGCACCTGTAAGCCAGTTCCCTTGCATTCCACAGCGATACGCTATAACTGGAATTGGTCTGCGGATGGCGCAAGTTCAATGAATTTATCAGGGTACGGATGGCTTTAAGCCATGTGGTTTTTCCATTTCCGCACATTCCGCTGAAAAACAGACCGAACTTTTCGGAATTTCCCGTAAGGAAACGTGCAATCTGTTCACGTTGGCTTTCAAATTCTTCACAGGTTGTGAAATGTCTGCACCGGTATTCGACTTCTGCCTGGTATGCGGCCAGCAGCATATCCTTTGTCTGTTCGTAGGAATATGGCAACCTAAACCGGCCAATCGTAATCTTCCGGTGAAGTAGCTGTGATTTCAGTAGCTCTACGTCCACTGTTGACTCGTTTTGATTCTGCTCTTTCATGTTTTAATCTATAATTCATTTTAATGTTCAGCCAGTTGCGGAAATGTTTCTGGATGTCTATTATTTCCCTTTTGTCGGATGACTTCATTTTTTGTTCGGCAAAGAACATTTTCAGGTATTCCAGTACAGTTTCACGGTCTATATCGCTTCCCCGTTGAAGGATCACCGAATCCAGCCAGGCAGCATCATTTGCAAGAATCATTTCCAGTTCATCCAGTTCCAATTTTCCGTTGCTGACATTATGAATATTATTATTTCTATTTTTATCTTTTATATTAATAGGGGACAACGGCACCGACATCTTTACCGACAAGTTCTCCGACAACGGCACCGACAACTGAGAAGTACGGTCAATTATGGTATATAAAGGCGGATTCTCCTTTCCAGTCCCGGCTGTGAATGAAATCAGACCTCGCTGCTGGAGTCCGGCCCTGGCCTTTACAATATTCTGCTTTGTTGTCTGAAGATCGGCACTGATTCTTTCCGTATAGCCTGTAAACGGCATCTGCCATCTGGCGGAATTTGCCATATTAAGAAGATAGAAGTATAAGATTGTTTCTGTCTTGGAAAATGCCCTGTATCCGTTATCCCTCCAGAATAGACTGAACAATTCATACAGCACTTGTGTTTTATGCCGTATATATTCTGCATAAAATGTGGTGGGAAACTATTCCTTTTTACACATTTATGAATGTTCCCGCCCAACTGTTGTAGGTGGCCGCTTGTGCCAGTTTCCTTTTTTAGACTCCGGCCCTCCTTTATAGCCCCATCCAGCTACCCCCTATATTTCTATCCCGCAAGCCTGGTTATTTCCCTGCAAAATTCGATTGCCGGCTGTCCGTCCTGTCAAGGACCGCTGACACTTGCTGCCGTAAAATCTTCCTCTCCGAAATATCGAAGAGTGTATTTTCCGCATCCTCCTTGCCCGTTCTGGCCGCCAATCCCGTGGGCAGAAAAATAATCAACTTTTCGGTACAGGAAGTATCGAAGGGAAATAAATAAAATATTAATCTTAAAATTTGAGGCATTATGACATTCAGAGAATTTATGTTAGAGAACGGTTATGAATTGCAAACAACCTTTTGGAATGATTTTTCCATTGCTGACCGATTTGGTCTTTCGGCGATACAGGACACTTTCAACTGTGCTTTTGAGGAGTGGAAAGAGAACTACAAGTATCTCACGGAACTGGTTTTAGTGCTTAACCATAAGATATGGCAGTATTATGAAACAAGGCCGGAAATTGCGACATTGTATAATACCCTTTGGGCACAAGCCAGTCAATATGCAATGGAGTATCTGAAAGATGACGAGCTAAGCTATTATTATGATGTAACGGATTAAATGTCCCAGCTCCTCCCACAGGAACAAAAGAAAGCCGGCTTTTGTCGGCTGCTCTTTGTGGTCATTCCCTTTTTTATCACTCCGTTTTACCCTTGTATAAAACGAAATTATTTCGTTTCAGGCTGCTACCAGTCAGGACTTGTTTTTTCCTGTGCAAAGGTATTGCCACGGAAAAACATTCAAGTACCGCTACGCTATTTGAACACAATTTTTCAGTAGCTTTCCCGATTTTCAATCGCTCAAATGTCGTATACGCTCCATACCGCAACTGTAAAAATTCTGTCCAAATTCCTTGCCTGCTTTTCCTTAAAGGCAATCTTGAATGCACGTAAAAATCAAATCCCGACTGGAGAAGCCTAAAGGCTTCCGAAAAAAGGGAAAAAAAGAACATGATGTTTAATAGCTAAATTTTAAAAGTATGGAAATTCAATTTGTGATTGTTCGTTCAGAAAATGCAGAGTATTTGTGTCACAATGTAAATGGAACGTATGTGGATGTCAGCGACCCATCAACAGAATTTGTTTCTGGAGAGGATGATTTTCGCTTGGTAGAGCCGGACAGCTCCCTAACGCGGAAAGAATACGAGTTTCGTGGAGAACGCTTTTATCTCATGCCTCAATTTTATGGCAATGGCTGGTTAGCACTTACTTTGCAAAGTGTGGAAGATGAAACAGAGTATATCGTGCTATCCGTCAATTTGGAGAACATGGATGCACTCGATTTGCCAGACCGTACATTTATTGATGTGAATCATTATCCGGATGCAATGGAGTTTCTGGAGACAAATAATTTAGCGACCTATTCAGGTTACAAGCGTAGAAGCGGATTTGTGGAATATCCAATGGCGGTATTGAATCTTCCTTTGCTTTATCAGCACGCCCCGCAGATTTTCCAAGAGGCGAATATCGAATGTTTTTAAATGGTTTTTTGAAAGTATGGTACTGATGACTACCAAAGAGATACCGTATCGGTTAAATCCTATCGGTATGGTATCTTCTTTTGCCCGAAGACAGGTGGCATCCCCCTTTTTTACAGATTGCTCCGTGCCCACTTTTTTAATTTCCTTGTTTCCCTTTTATAGCAGCGTAACAGCCTGCTTCTCTTTTACAGCCCTTATGTAATGAATGTTGATGTTTCCTGTCGTTATCCAGACTTTCGCCCGGTCTTGTTTTCGTGTGCAAAATTACGGCGAACGAACGCTATCCAAGTATCGCTACGCTATCCGAAATGAAATTTGACGTAATCTTCCTAAATCATAGATTTCGGTATTCATAAAATTTCATTTCCGATTCCTTGCACTGCGTTCCTGCTTCGTCGTTTGGGACGCACATGAAAAACAACCCTTCCGGCAAAGTCGAAAGACTTGAAAAAAGGGAAAATAAAAAACTTAATTAAAAACGAAAACGAGTATGACAATAGAAGAAGTATTACAGCACGATTTAAAATTCAGGTATATGTTATTGGGGCGTTTGCAAGCCGACTGTGAATATTATCTTGGCTTTGGAAACAAAAGTTCTCGTCGTTTGTGGGCTGGTTCTGAAAAGACACAAATTGAATACATGACGAAAATTCACGACAGCTTCCGAGAAAACGAAAAACCCGAATGGCTGACAATGGAGCAAATCAAAGAATACAGCAATGCTATGGAAGTAACACAAGAATAATTCAAAAAAGGTTCTACAGGGTTTAGTGTGAATTAACATAAAGTGCTTTAACATTCCTCCCCATAAGAGATATCAATATAGAGCCGTGTACGGCTTTTTGAGGTGTTTCTCTTTTAGGGAAGCTTGCAAATGTTAACGGTTTAACTTTTCGAGATTGTTAACTCACACTAATTACGGTAGAACCTCAAAAAAAATACCGTAATGACCTTTAACGGAGGTGTTGCGGTATTACAGTATTACAAATAAGGGGCGGAGTTTGAGAACATACCCTCTTATAATTGAGAGGGTAATAATAGCCCCTCTTTTATAATTATATCATTCTATTCCTTTTTTATATTTCTGCAAAAGGAATAGCATTCTTCTTTTATATTAATTATTTTTCATTTTATCTCCCATCTATTCTTCATCCTATCACCGGTTTGGTTTTATCAGATGCAAAGGTCGGCTATCGCGCTTGATCCTGCTACTTGAAGTGTATTTCTTACAAAATTCTTCCTTCCTGGGCAAGAGTAATTTGGCAAGAAAAGTTGCCGTATGAAGCTGTATCGACATCCGTTTACCGCATCCATAAATCCCAAAACGGTTCAATCAGTAAAGAACCGACAATAGGGAAAAAAGTTAATAATAACCAATTCTTTAAACATTAAAATCATGCCTAATTATGTAACAAACCGTTTAGAAATAAACGCAGACAGAGAAACAGTACAAAATGTGATGGATTTCTTAAAAGGAAAAACTGATGAAGACAGTACGCCTTGCTATATTGACTTCAACAACATTATCCCTATGCCAAAGGACTTACTGATAGAAGCGTCCACTTCTGGGGAATTTGGTATGCAGTATATCATAGCACAGCAACGTAAACCGTTCAATTCACAGGACGACCTGAAAGTCATTCAATGGATGGAAATTCAGGAGGAAAAAGTCAGGGAAGAAGCATTACAACTTGGAATGACATATCTGAGAAACTGGGGAAAATACGGTTATCCTACTTGGTATGAATGGTCTATCGCCAACTGGGGTACAAAATGGAATGCCTTTAATCAGAATTTTGAAGAACCGAACGTGCTTTGGTTTGATACGGCTTGGGAAGGTGTGCCTCTGCTTATCCAAACACTCTCCGAGATATTTCCGGACGTCGAGTTTCAATATGCCTATGCGGATGAAGACCTTGGTTCCAACGTGGGCAAAGGGACTATCCGAAATGGAGAAACCGACATGACATTCCCCGATAACGGAAGTAACGAAGCCTTTGAAATTGTCTTTTTCGTAAAACCGGGATTAGAGGAATACTTGGAACTGACAGACGAGGGGTATAGGTGGAAAGCCTAAACATCTCCGGACAGACAATATCCGACATGTATTCAGGGTATATCTCAACCGATATATCCTGGATTCCTGTTGCCGGAAGCTCCGTTTATATTTATTCCATTCCACTTCCTTCTTACAATTTCACGCCTCTTGAACCAGTCTTTTTTGACCGTATTTATCCCATCCCTTGGCTGGCCTACTTATCATCTTTGAAGCTGCTTTTACTGAAACCGCCAAACACGCCCTTCAAGAGCTTGCCGACAACCCAGAATACCAGCAATACAATTATAATATCTCCCATAAGTCTTACTTTTATAGTTTTAACAATAATAAAAATACAAAATAATAACCGAAAAACAAATATACGATCCTGATTATCTGAAAATTCTATCAGGAGCCACTTTCATTTGTTCCGTCCTCTTTCGGGTTCTGTTTGACACGCGGACCGCTGGTTTGGCCACGATCAAGTTTTACGCCATATTTATTGAGTATGCGCCAAATAGAACTTTTGCTGCTAAAACCGCTTGCAGCCCAAATGTCATCGAAAGAATGCCCGTTGATATACATATCCACGATTGTCTTATCTCGTTCAGCTTTAGGTAATACCTTCGGCACAGCCGGGGCTTTGATATTCTGGCGTAACTTCTCGACATGAGCGGAATATTTTCGTAGTGCGGCAATTTCTTCCGGAAATGCCCCTATTATCCACAACACATCGGCTGCTGTCGTACCGGGGAATAATTCACCGCGAGTATCAACTCTGTCATGAATGGATATGACACGTACAATTTTGATACGGCATAGTTCGATGAACGCGGCCAGTTCTCTTAAGCCGCGTGCAGCATTGCTGAATTTGGATATGACTATTTCATCGCCCCTTTGAAGATTCGCCATAAGCTGTTTCCACATAGGTCTCAATGTTTCATGTTCAACTGTTTCCTCTACGATTTGTACACAACCGTATCGCTGCATCCATTCTCTCTCAGCATCAAAACTGTCATTATTTTCCTTGAATATATAGCCAACTTTTGCCATTTTAATATACACTGTTTTGATAACAAGTGCAAATATAGCACTTTCATTTTAATCTAAAATCATATCGTGGCAAAAATCTCGCTGAATCCTTTTTTTAGCTTTTTTTCTTGCACTTGTTTTCATTGATAATCATATTATTAATATGATACCAAAAATTATACTAAATGCGATATAAAAGAGCTTTTACAATAAAAATAATATATAGATTTGCATCGTTAAATATGAATTGTTAAATATGAAAATTTTAAAATCATACTACAAGACTCCATCATTTTTGACTGGAAGATGTATCGTTTCATTGGCCATATTGGGCCTGATATCATGCAGCGATAGAAATGGCAAATCATTGTCTGAAGCTACGAACGATCCTGCCGGAATATACAGGGAGTACTTGTACAATATACGACGTCAGAAAGATTCCTCATTTCAAGTATTGACCAAGCATATCCTACAATGGCAAACTGTAAAAGACTCTGTTTTTAGGTATCTCCGGAATGATACGCTCAGCCACCCCCATTCCAATCAGCGTGAAGAGTGTATCAGACTGCATGATTCTATCCGCACTGAGTTCTCACGCTTAGCCCTCTCAAAGACGCGTACTTATCAGGAACTTTTGGCTCTCAAAGGAGAGTTCTCACCTTATAACAATGATGAGGAACTGCATCATGCCGCTGGAGAAATCCGCCCGTTTTTCAACTCACTGGATAATCTTCCGCTTCATAAGGGTAACAAAGAGGAAATCCTTGCGGCTTACCGTATGTTACTGACCCGAACTATCCGTAACGGCATACATAGCCGCAATGAACTGATTACTTATATCACTAAAGAAGATGCTATATTCCGTGCGTTCCTCTCTCACTTGCACGATTTCGAAGGTGAGAGTATGGCTGACATCACACGTGGTACTGAACAGTGTTGTTCGCAGATATTCTTTGCCGCTGAGAGAAAGGAGATTACCTATCGGGAGGCTATGCTTTATTTGACAATGCGCACCAATCGTCGCCAAATACAAAATATGCAGATTTGTATAGAAGATGTTCGGAACAAAAAAATCAAGACTTCTTCGCAAGCACATGCTTATATATGGATGCTTATCCACCCTTATACTTCACTGGACGGATTCTCTATGACATTGCTTTCCGATAAAGAACGGAAACAACTTGACAGGATGGCGGTACAGACACCTGTGGCGTTCAAAACCTTGAGCCGAATCCTGCAATCGGAAAGTGGTCAACTGACTGAACTGCCAGGAATGCTTATGGATATTTTCATACAGACGCTCTAACAATATAAAAAAATGAATATGTTACGACATTTTTTCAATGACTTTATGACATTTGTCCCTCTGCAACTGCCGCAACTACTCGATGTGACGACAATGGAGGAAGCACAATTCTACGGTGACTACGCCCTACTGACCTTCCCGCTACGCGACCCTTACGATTTGGAGGAAGTGATGGATCTGTTTGAGGACGATATGGAGCTTATAACTCTCTACCACCACATCCCCACGCACGCTGACAAATTCGGGCATAGCACCTGTGCATACTCCAACCCGGCATTTGGACAGATGTTCAAGATGAATTGCAAGACAGATGCAGACGGTAAGGTAAATAGCATTCTTGTCACCATCTATGATTCTCTTGAGCAGATGTACGGCGAGCTGTGCCTTGATTTGGATCTTCATTCCAAAAGTGGCACATTCAAGTATAAGAAGAACAAAGACGATCTCTTGATGGATTTCCTTTAATGGTCATGTTATGCGGGACACACTATACCGACAAATGGTTTATTGGATTAGGGAATACCGGACATGGATAGAGGTTGTTGATGACAATTTCTATAAGGAGTATGCTTTGTCAAGAAACGGATATATCAATTACATTGTTTCCCGCACGTTGGTACTGCGGGCTTACAAAGACAAAGGCTCATACGCCAAAGGCATGACATGGACAATTCCGGAACATAAACTGGATAAGGCATTGGCAGCCTACCGTAAGCAGGAGCATACGTTCAAGCAACGTATTAAGAAAGCAGCGATATACCTTTCACCGAGGGACGCCGAAGTTATCATCCTATTGGCCACCCACAATATTGTCCAATTAGAGTTGATGATATCCCCCATTCAAATACGCGAGAAACCCTATTATTTATGATTTGGAATATACTACAACTTATCTTCTGTATAACGCTTTTCGTATTGCCATTAGCATTGTACAAAAGCCACCGTTCTTTTATGGTAAGGTTCTACGATGCTATGATACACAGTGTAAAGGCTCGTAAACTATATGTACAGGTCGTATTGATTCTGCTATTGCTCTTCCACTATGTTTACATCAGCGGACATGTTGGCGAGTTCGGTGTTTTTCTTTCAACTGCTATCTGTGCCACTATATATTCATTTTAGGAGAGCGGACAGATTGTTAAGAGGTTTATGTGACCGACCATGTATGTTTGTCATACTCTCATTGGTGGCTTTGGCCATCAGTTTTGTTCCACACTTGTACACAACGGCGGTAACTGCCGCCTATCTTCTTTTGGCTGCCCTGTTCTATCCCTCTGTTCGGGTTATGACCGAATTTCAGGACATAGGCATAATCTCTGAATGGATGAAATTCCCCAGACTATTAGCCGAAAGTTATTATGACCATCATCACGCGATATTGCCGCAAGATGCGGATAGCGGCAACACTGATATATCCGCACAATAGTAATAATTAAAAAATGAAATGAAAATGAAAACCAAGCAGAAAATAGCTGTCCCTATATTGGCAGACAGAGAAGTATTTGACTACCTCAAGGAGAAAGTCGGTGAACGAAAAACAAAGACAGAAGCCTTCTGTGATTTATTGGATAAATCTTTGGCAGGTTTTGTTTCCCCTTTTTTAAGGAACAAAGGCTACGAACTTCAACCCAACCAGTGCCACGTGACTGTTTCTGACCTTTCATCGGAATGGCATTGGCATAGGGCTACTGTCCGTTCTTTTTTGGATGTAATGGAAGAGTTCGGCTTGTTGAATCGCATCCGGCTTTCCAAAAGCGTCATCATTACCATGACTGTGCAAACCAGCCAATCCACGGAGTCTTGCAATGGACAGAAGAAGTTGAACCTTGCAGAACAGCTACGTGAGGCATTGTCCGATTGGATAATCGGCAAAGTGTCCCTTGACGAGATCGGAATCAAGTGTGAGCAACTTGTTCGTCGGGCAATGGATGAAGCTGGCATATGCGATAGCTGCCCATCTCCGGACAGTATCACTCGCATCAATCCGGCAGCGGATGATGATGAACGAGCTGTCAAGATTCGTATGGTAGCTTTGGAGTGCATTACATTTGCCGCTATACAACGGGCACTGCGTAAGTCGAGATTCGATGACAGTGCAGAGTTTATGGACTACTTCCGATTGGAATTGTATGGGGACTGGACAGGACTTATTGCAACTTCGAAAGGTATTGCCGGGCTTATTCTTGATGTAGATAGGGATGAAAATTCCGATTATGATGAAGATGACAGGGAGTTCCTTAAAACGCTTTTTAAGCCTTTTCTGGCATTTGCGGCAAAGGCACAGGAGGCAACGTATCAGATTGGAGGTTGAAAACAGAATGTATAACCGCAACAATCCACTTTTGTATCCAGTGAAGCCCCCCTGCCAGTTATAGAAGGCATCCGGGCTTGCCCGCCTGCCACGAACAAAGGGAAGGGGGAGCCTAATACCCCACCTGCCTGACGTTGGTGGGAAGGGTGTCCGAACAAGCAGCAAGCTGGGACACGGTAGATTGTCCGAAACAATATGAAAAACGTATGGCAAATCAAAAACAGGTACTCGACGTGCAGGTGTCGAAAGGGATTACCACCGCCCAAAGTAATGAACATCTGCGTGACCGTAGTGAAAAGGCAGAGAAGTACGCTATGAGTAAGGGAAATTATGATCCTACGCGTAAACGGCTGAACTTCGAGATTGCGCCCGGAGGTAAAATACATCCCATCGACACAAGCCGTAGCATTCCCAAACGGATGGCGGACATATTAAGTCACCGTGGAATCAAAGATCCTAATGAGGGGCTGCTCGAACCAAAATACCGCACGGTGGTAAATATCATCTTCGGCGGTTCACGGCAGCGAATGCAGGAACTTGCTTTCGGTACGCAACAGGTGGACTTTGAAAAAGGTGCGGACAATACCCGCATCGAACGGAAGCGTGACATTGAACGCTGGGCCAAGGATGTTTATTCATTCGTTTGTGGCAGATATGGTGAGCAGAACATCGCTGCATTCATTGTACATCTGGATGAATTGAACCCGCATATCCACTGTACGCTTCTGCCAATCAAGGATAGTCGCTTTGCGTACAAGGAAATCTTCGCCGGTAAGGATAAGTTTGAATATAGTGCAAGAATGAAACAACTTCATACGGACTTTTTCGCAGAAGTCAATACAAAGTGGGGAATGTCAAGAGGAACAAGCATATCCGAAACGGGTGCACGGCACAGAACGACTGAGGAATACCGCCGAATGTTGTCTGAAGAGTGTACAACAATCGAGGATAATATCAAACTCCATCAACAGGTATTGGGTGAACTTCAATCAGACATCCGGTTGGCAGAACGCAGAGTCAAAGGGCTTACGACAATGGTTAGCAATCTTGAAAAGCAGAAAACTGAAAAAGAAACCTTGTTATCGGCAGCCGAGTACAATTTAAAAGAAAACAAAGGCAATGCGGCAGAATTGGCAATCCAAATACAAATGTTGGAAAAAGAGCTGCAAGGAATCATCAGACAACTGGCAGACAAGCAGGAAAAGTTGCAGACGGCTGACCGGCAACTCATCGAACTGAAAAAGGATATGGGAGCCATTGAAGAACGTACCGAAGAACTCAAAGAGGAGGCCTATCAATATTCCCGTGATGTACACTCCAAAGTGGATAGCTTGTTTAAAGACGTCCTACTGGAGAGTGTAATCAGCGAGTATCGTAACGCATCGGCACAAATGAATGTTTCAGAACGGCAGCTCTTTGACGGTTCACTGGTACAGTCTATCGCCGAGCGGGGTACGGAAATCATGCACTGTGCGACAATGCTATTTCTCGGAATGGTAGATGATGCCACTACATTTGCCGAATCACATGGTGGTGGAGGCGGAGGGAGTGACCTCAAATGGGGACGCGACGAGGACGAGGACAATCGAGCATGGGCACTTCGCTGTATGAGGATGGCGAGCCGCATGATGCGCTCGACTATCGGCAAGAAATCTAAACGGTAAATGGCATACGCCTTACACCAGATTAAAAGTATAACTAATGAAATCATTGGAATATGACGAAACAAATTATTTTCATCTTCGCTTTGCTCTGCACGTTGCAGGCACAAGCAAGTGTACAACCCGTACAGAAGGACACTGTACGACACACTATTCATTATGAAGTAGCGGAATTGCTTCAACCGATGCAGCCCGTCTATCTCAACGGGGTGCTACTTCCGGCATCTCGAACCGGCAACTGGTTTGTTAGCATATCCGGAGGTGCGACAGTTTTTCTTGGTACACCTCTCGGTTGTGAAGACCTTTTTGGACGAGTGAAACCTTCGTACAGCCTCGCCGTCGGCAAATGGTTTACTCCTTTGGTCGGCGCAAGGGTAAATTATAGTGGCTTGCAGTTTAAGGATGCACAATTATCTACGCAGGACTACCATTATATCCATGCAGATCTCCTGTGGAATCTCCTTGGACGCAGATATGCCCGACAGGAACAGGTACGTTGGAGGCTTGCACCCTTTATGGGTGTCGGTCTGCTACATAACGCCACCAACGGGAACAATCCCTTTGCGCTTTCTTACGGCATACTAACACAATACCGTATTTCCAAACGGGTTAGTGCTATGCTGGAACTCTCTAACACAACTACATTCCAGGATTTCGACGGATATGGCTATCCAAACCGTCTGGGCGATCACATGCTTTCGCTGACTGCCGGATTCACCTTTCATCTCGGTAAGGTCGGCTGGAAGCGCGCGGTGGATACGGCACCATACATCCATCGGAACGAACTGCTTGTCGATTATGGCAACTTCCTTTCGGAGGAGAACAGGCGTTATGTGGGACGTCACAATCAAGATAAGCGAACGCTCGTGGAATTAAAGAAAATTCTGGAAATCGAAGGACTACTCGATACATATAGCCATATCTTTGACAACGACGATATAACCGGATGCAGATATCCTATAAATAATTATAGCGGTTTGAACTCGCTTCGTGCAAGATTGAAGCATAGCTATTGGGACGGGGCGTCACCTCTTGACACGACTATTCTTCAGACAGAGAATGGAAAGCCATCATATAATTACACGGCTTCCCGAAATGTGCAGTCCGCCCATCAGGACACCCTCGCTATGGATTCCACGGTTCTTTCATACGCTGATGGAGAGTGCATCGGTACACCCATCTATTTCTTTTTTGCTCTCAATACGACACATCTGACGGATACCTCACAGAGGCTTAATCTTGACGAACTGGCTCGTGTAGCTAAGAAATACAGTTTATCCGTGAGGGTAACTGGTGCTGCTGACAGTTCTACAGGAACATCAAGTATCAATGATTCTTTGAGTATATCGAGAGCAGGTTTTATTACCGCAGAACTGGAACAACGTGGAATACCAGCCAAGCGGATTATCAGAGTTAGCAAAGGTGGAATTGCCGACTATACGCCCGTGGAAGCCAACAGACATACGAAAGTGGAGTTGTTTTTTCCAAAAGCGAAATAGAAATTTCGCATAATTGATGTTTAACTTTGTCATAATCAATGAAGCCTCTTCGCTTCACAGCGGAGAGGCTTTTTCGATATGGTACACGTGAAGTTCGCCATTTTCCTACTGTCAGAACCAGAATGAAAATTATTTCGATGCTTCGAGTGACTCTTTTCTGAACTGTTTGAGAAGTTTTTCAAGTTCAAGTGATACTTTGCGGGCACGAGTTCCGGCAGCTTTGTTGCCTTTCTCCATCTGGAGGTTGGCATCTTTTGAGAATTGATCGAACAATTCACAGATTTGTGTAAATGTTTTTTCCATTGTTATGTTCTTAATATTATATAATACGCTGGCAAAGATAGCAAAAATATTTTTTTAGGACTTATATTAGCTCTGTTATATATTTCGCCTATAATATGATACCCCTTTTTATGTTTTTCCATTCTGAGTATTCCCTTATCGCACCATCGGCAAATCTGGCCGAAGAGATTTTATATGCAAAGGTACAGTGTCCGGACGATTGTCAAGCACCGCTATGCTAACGGTTCCTGGATATTTTACGGCAGCCTTCCTCAAATCAAAGATTGACTTTCAGTCCCCTTCTCATTGCAAGGTATAAAAGGACAAGCCTGCTTCTGCTCTTACATTCGAAGGTTGGGTATTCCGTTCCATTCCATTTACTGTTTACTTGTCTTATCGCCCTTATTCCACTGTTAATCCTGCATAAAAATCAATCCCCGGCAAGAAGCCGAAAGAGCTTCAAGCAAAGGGAAATAATAAATCAAAGAATATGGGAAAATACGATTTTATCAAGTTGGGTAATCTTCTTTATTGGCATGACCCAGATAGTGGTCTGTCTAATGGAGTTTACCAAGTGGCTTCTATTCCGGAAAACATTGAAGAGGATAGCGTTATTTTGATTGCATCTGATACTTCGGAAGCGGAGGTTTTTCCTTCTGAATTATCACCGATACATACCGGTAGAAGTCATAAAGAAGACTTTTTGCGTTGGAAAACAGAACGTGAAGCTGAAGGTATTGAGTTTTACGACCACCTTTCCAAGGTGATGGATACGGAAAACGACTTGAGTGTGGGAGATATGGTGGCGTTTACAAACGATTATGGAGTGATATTTGGACCTTGTGAGGTCTTAGCTTTTGGGAATCTCTGTAATAGTGGCAGATGTGTATATATTGACAGTGATTCTTATTGGTTTCCTAACCGTCCCGACCAACTCACCATCATGAGAGGTGCGGAATGACAATAACATATCCACCTGTAGCCAAAGCGGGTGGATAGCATTTCCTTGTATTGTATATTCAGCCCGATTACTCTTATAGCCATGCTCCACCGAACTCCCACAACCGGTCCTATTCCTTTTTTACTCGTCGTACTCCGTTTCTAAACAGTATAACACATTTATTGGCCTGACATTCTTGAAATTCACAACGGAAACAGCTTGGTTTCCGTGTGATGAAACACTTGAACTGGTATGTGAGAAATTCCCAACACTATGTTATTTCTATCAATCGGAAGAGTCGGGTCTGGCGGAGTACTGGACAAATGACCAAGAGAGTAAATACTTTCCCGAAAAGTACATTGCAGACCTATGTACTCCAGACGACAAATGGTACAAGGAATATTTTGTCAACCAGACAGAAGTATTCAAGTGGTTTGAGGTGATAAGCGGTCAGTCTGTCGAATCAATAACAGAAATTCTTGCTATTGCCGAACAACGGAAAGATGAAAACGACAATTCTTTCTGTAACATCTATGAATATGCCGCAGGCTAAGACTAATCCGATGCAGAAAACGAAATGACGGTATGCTGACAGCGTGCAGCGAACTATCATTATCCGATAAGCTTCTCTGATTTGCCATGCAGATTGGGGAGACTTTGTCGCCTTCAGTCCTTTTATACAGTCTCAGAGTGCTTCTCCAGTCTTTTATATTCTTCCAATCCGGATATTCTTTATATCGCACATCGGCAGTTCTTATCTGAGAGATTTTGTATGCAAAGATACAGCTTTAGAATGGTCGTCAAGTAACGCTGCGCTAACAGTTCCCGGATACTTGTGGCAGCCTTCCGCATATCGAAGATTTGGGTATTCCACTTCATTCCATCCACTGTTTACTTGCCTTATCCATCCTTTCCTTGCTGTCAATTTCGCATAAAAATCATTCCTGACAAGAAGCCGGAAGAGCTTCAAGTAAAGGGAATAAAGTTTAATCATTTAAATTTCAAAATTATGCACAGCCGAATTTTCCAGATTTCTAAAATGTGGATAGAAAAAGAAAACTATCGGAATGAAGACACTCTCCAGCAGGGAGATGGCAGTTTCTATGACTATTGTGCGGAGATAGATGACGAAAAACGTAAGGAAGATATTCGTTATTTGGTCAATACTGCTCTACCAAAAGGCATGTTCGAACTTGTAGGCGACGACACCATGCGCTACATTGGTGGTGTGGAACAATGGAAAGAGAATTTTGTGACTAACATCCGTAAGAAAGCTGAAGCTATTACAACCGAAAACATGTTGGAGTTTGTAGGTCCTGTTTATCAACTTGAAAAGGCATTGGAAAATCCATTGGATATTGCGTATCATTTCTATTTGGACGGAGATGGATACCAATCATTTGCCGAAAAATCTTTTGCATTTATGGAGTTTGTCTGTACGCTTGAGCCGGGAACGATACTTTATATCGGAGGAGTCATCGACTATCACTTCTGATATTCCATATAAAATTTTTAAAGCCACCCGCTACTCAAGCGGGTGGTTATCATCTTTCTATATAACAGTCCGTTTACTTTTATAGACCATGTTCTGCCGGACCTCTGTTGCCAATTCATAGCCTCTTTTACCTATTCCATATTCCCTGTTCTAATTGTATTACATCCTTACAGTCCCGACATACACCGTTGTTTGTTTCGTGCGCAAAGGTACGGTGGGCAAACGATGTTCAAGTACCGCTGTTGCTACCTGAAATGAAATTTGACGTAACCTTCCGCAATCACAGATTCCGGTATTCATAAAATTTCATTCCGGTTACTTGCTCATAGTTCTTGCATCCACCGTTGAAAATGCACATGAAACAACCTCTTGGGTAAAGTCGGAAGGCTTCAAGAAGAGGGAAATAAAAAACAACTTAAAAAAATAAATGCAATGAGAACTAAAACACTCTACAGATGCGATGCACAGAAAATAGACATCAGTCGTTTCCCTAACTTTCACATAACAGGAAGTATAACCGGAATGAAGAAACTCTATTATGGCAAGAATGCTCTATTGGTACGTTGCGGAAGCTGGATTTACAACGTGTCAAGTGAACCCGAAGTTTATTATAATATAGCACATTAGTAGTATGAAAAAAGGTTATAAAAAAGATTTTCAGAGTTGGAAAGGTATAGTAACTCTAAAATTACTTTGCTGCAATATAGCAGCAGGTCGTTTTGATTGGAAGAAATATTGTACGCCACAGCCTTATTGTGGTCAGGAGATTTGCGTTATACCGCTACATTGTTCTTATGGACAGATAGGCTACACTGTGTATTTCCCTTATTCTGATATGCCGGAAGTGGAATACGATTGGGAAATGAACAAATTAACTATTGACAAAGAGAATTGGGAGAATTATTTACAGAATTAATATTAAAAATATGGCACAGAATTTTTATACCAAATGGCAGAACGCAATCCTTGCAGATGCAGGAGTCTATGTTTCAAAAAAATACCGCAGTTTCCAAACGGCCTTAGTACGTGAGATTTCCAAGTACGCAACAGCCGTTGGCGCAAAAGTAACATTCAACTTAAAGGGGCATTATAATACCTCTTGTTTCATAGAACGTAACGGTAAATTCGTTTACATCAGTCACTCTTCCGGTTTGTCCCGAATGGGTAGCGGTGTAAAAATAGAACTCGATTCTTTCTTAATCCGGACAGCCCAACGCGCGAAAGATTACAGAGGGGGACATAATCAGTATTGCGATATAACAAATTTACAGTCTATGATAGATAATTTGTTAGAGTAATAAAATAAATTCAAGAAAAGGTACGGAGCAAACAGCTCCGCATCTTTTTCCGTTTTATCGGCGCATTCCGCCGCTGTACTCTGCTTCTTGTAGCTCTTCCCGGTATTCCTCCATATTATTCAGCTTTTCGTTCACGGTTTGCAGGTTGGCATCCAACGAAGCATTATGGTCGTATGGGAAACGATGTTGTGCGACAAGTCCCGCATTAGTAACCGGCCCGATATCTATCATGTCGGATTCTTTATTATAGCTGACATACAGCACATCACCATTCGGCATTTCAAATGCAGGAATCTTTTGTTGTGTCATGATAGCGAATTGTTCCGCAGCCATCTCCTTGGCTACCCCTTTTAACGTATCTCCAGCATGTTCGATACCATAACGCCTGATATGGTCGCGTACTTCCTTTTCCGTGAATTTCAGCATCACTTCATAAGTTCCTCCGACACTCCCATTGTACACCACAGCAAAATCCTTGTCCTCAATCAAAAGATTGTCTCCTCGGTTCTGTATGGGAGAAGAATAAGTATATTCTTCGTTAATGCCGTTACCGTCATAATACTCCTTGGCGAGAGTCAGCAGTCCTTCGTAGTCCCCCTTATCCTTGAATGCGTCCAACCGCATCGTGTCATCGGTAAGCTGAAGATAGGCCACGGAAGAATAATACACTTTTTCTTTCGGTGCTACTGTTTGCTCTTCATCAATGTTCTGCTCCAATTCCAGTGCAATCTTATCCACCTTTTGGGTAATCAGAGAAGCCGCTCTTTTCACATCCAACAGAGTTGTCTTGATGAATTGTGGCGATTCCTTCAATTCGTCGAGCCATCCTTTGAGGTAGGCACAACTGTCCTCTTTTATATGTTTCGTCATGCCGTAACGTTGGGCAACCAATGCGCTGCCTAACTCGGCTACCAATTCTTCGCGCGCATACTCTGCCGAGCCGAAAGTTGTCGGCTTGATACGGTCGAGAACTCCTTCCGCACCGGTCGAGTGTGTCATCTCATGGAATAGTGTTCCATAGAACGCCTCTCCAGATTTGAACTGTTCCTTTTCCGGCACAACGATTTCATTTCTCGATATAGAGTAGTAAGCGTTATCCTGATGCTGTGGTTTGATCGGACAAATCCACAGATTGTCCTTTATCAGCGCATCGACGGGAGCGAAGCTGAAATACTCTCCGTTCTCAATCTTCGGTAGCGAATACTCCTTTTCGAGTTTTTGCCACAGCTCCGGTCTTGCCTCCTGCAAGTTGGTCTGTGCCACGTTAAAGACTCGGAATACCTGCATCTTAGGATAAACATTGTATTCCTTCTTCTCGTTATCAGATAGTTTTTTGTAGTCATCATACTTAATCTTCTCACCAGAATCCTTGTGTATGCAGGTGAATGTAGTCAGCATGATTGGGAATGATTTCTCTCCACGAAGTACAGAAACACGAGGTTTCTCCTGATTGTCCTTATCGGATTTGTTGAGCCGTTGTACACACTCAAAAGTGCAGAAGCGCGGAATCTTGTAACCTTCCTTTTCACAATGTATAAGCAACATAATGGCATTCATGCCATTATACTCGCGTCCGGAAAGATTGCAGGGCCATTGTAACGCTCCTTCCGTGAACCATGGCTTTCTCCAATCCTTACGGATACTCTCGATTTTCTCAATCATCATTTCAGCGAAGAGGTCTAATGCTTTATCTTCGCTGTTCGGTCCGTCCGTGTGCTGTTTTTTATATCCGGCCATATCCTTTACTGATTGGAATTAGACGAATCAGCTACATACTGTACAAGTTCTTCCACCTTGCATGAAACATTCAGCTTTCCGTTATATGCCGAAAGGGATATTTCACCTTTGGCATCCACTCGCACGCCCGGCTGTAACCATGCTTCGCGTTCTTTGCCAAAACAGAAAAAACGTACCCATTGGTATTCAAAGCCATCCTCTACTTTCTCCGTACTGAATGCCGAAAACATTGTGTAAGGCTGGTCTTTCTTATCCCTTTTTTCCTCGATATGCTGCCCGACCTTACCTCGAAATACTAATTCGCCCTTGACCGTATCTTTCGCATCTGCCGTAGCTGTACGAATTTCGTTAATAAAAAGATTGAAATAAAGTTTGTCACCACGGTGTTTGAGATACATTGTCCCCGAAACCTCGATGCGGGAACCATTTCGATATTTGGAAACCTCCTTTCCGGCAGTATCTTTGCTGACATCCACCTCAATAGGCATAGTCTTCCCGTCAGTGTCAGGGATCATTACTCGAAGAGGAAAAACCAGGAACGTTTTCCCTTCCTTATTGGTGCGTATCGACGCATCACGTCCGATAACGCCACATACCGTAACATTACATTTTATCATTTCTATTGTCTTTTAATGTGATACATAATCACCCGACAACTGTGTTGCCATGATTTGTTGTTGAACTGCTAAATCATTGCTCTTAATCGGGTGCTCGTATCATTGCCCAGATCAGCCATCCGGCAAGGAACAGTTGAACACTCACGATAATGAGCGTTGCCACCCAGCCGAAGAGTTGGTAGCAGAGCAGGACATACAAGGCAAGGTAGGACAGTCCGAACAGACATCTGCATAGCTGTATCATCACGCATTTTACCATATCGCCACGCTTCTATCTTTTTAGGTTCTCTGTCTGTCCCTGCTGTTGGGACATCCCTTGTTCAAAATTCTGTGAAGCCGCTTCCGAGAGGATAACCGTATTCAGCATACCGGTTACACGTATCCTTTTGGCTTCTTCTGTGAGAGTATTGTTATTCAGTGTTGCCGACAGACGGCTTAACTCCGCAGTAGTCAACTCACGTGACATGCGCAGTTCTCCATTGTTCACTCGCAGAATAGCCTTTCCATTTTCACTGATTGCCAGTTCGCAGTTTTTCATGCCCGGTAATAATGATTTCAGATTGGTGCGTCCACTATCCATTTGTTTGGATATGGCAGTCTTTTGCTCCTCCTCGTTCTTGTTGTCGATTTGTACGGCCAATAGCATAAGGGAACTAAAGGCTGTCATCGCCATCTCTACTATAGGGTCATTGCATCCTGACATTCCCACACCGCTATCCTCTGACGAAAGCAACTTCTTCATCCATCCGTCGGGCGAAAGGTTTTTGCCAGCGGCATTCTCTTCTGTTCCTTTATATCGGGTGAGCAGGCTGTTCCCGTTGTGCAACACTTCCAATTTGATATTACCTTTCTGTGCGATTTCAGTCAGATAAGCCGCAGGGTCGATGTCACGCTTTGTTCCGTCTGCATAGAAGTTTGTCACGCCGAAATGTAGATGTTCGCCCGTTGTACGTGTACCTGTGTTGCCCGATGTGCCGAGCTTCCCACCGGCTTGTACTACATCACCGACCTTTACAGTAACCTCCTTAAGGTGCATATAAGTACATTGTACCTTGCTGCCATCCGTTCTGGTATATTCCACAGTCAGCGATTTCCCACCGGGCGTGTTCTTATTCTGATTCACAGCCACCACCTTCCCGTTGTTCTCAGTAGCCAGTACCGCATCGCCATTGCAACGGATATCAATTCCCTTGTGCATCTGTTGTTTCGTGTTGTCCATCGGATCTTGCCGCATACCGAAAGGCGAGGAAACAAAAAGAAACTCTTCACGCTCTACCGGGAATGAGTACTTCGCACCATACTCTGAATTTTCAGACGTTCGGAGAGGATTATGTTCCGTACCGAACCGCTTACCCTGTGTCTCCATTTCCTGCATCACCAGTTTGTCATACTGCTGTAAGCCATTTTGCTCTATAATCCGTTGCAGACTCTCGGCATATTCTCCGCCTGTGGCATAACCGGCCTGTTCGATATTTTGTGTCCAACCCTTGTAATCGTCGGGCGAAAGTGCAAAACATTGGGCATAGCGGCTGTTTTCTTTTAAAAAACGGGAGTGGTGTTCGTATGAATCACCCACACTGTCATAACTGCAAAACTTCTCATTCGGCTTATCGTCAGTATATATACCATACCTTCCTCCTTCGGCAATCCATGCAGGCGTAGCCTTGATGCCAAAATGATTGTTCTCGTTCTGCGCCAAACGGCTTTGCCCGTTGGAACTTTCCAGTATGCCTTGTGCCAACGTCACGGATGCGGGGATTCCGTACCGGCGCATCTGCTCCATAGCATACTCTGCATATTTCATTGCGTATTGTTGGTTCTTGCTCATTTCCTTACTCCTTATCTATGAAAACCTCTGTGTGTTTCTTGTTCCTCCATGTCACTTATAGCAACCCGTGCCCCGGCACGGACGAGCTTAGACAGATAGTTGTCGAGCTGCTCCATTGAAAATTCCGTTGAAGCCGTAATGTCCCCTTCCGGATACTCTTTTAGGGTTATGCCCAATATCTTTGCACCCTGTACCGCATCTTCGTTATAGAGCCGATAACCATCTTTCGTGCGAAGCAGTTGCAAGGCATCGGGATGATTCGCTTTAAGTTTGTCCCACAACTGCCGTTCCGGTGAAATACCCTTGTTGTCTGATTCCGTCCGTTCCTGCGCTACCGTTTCTATCGGCCACAACTCTGCTTCTTTCTGTTGTTTCTCTCCGGTGTGTGCCTCCTGCGATTGTCCTTTTTGTAGTACGTCTGCGAATAAAGTAGCTGCCAAATGACGTTTGTAGCTGTCACGCTCTTCCGCTATCCACATCCGCTGCCACTGTTGCGGAGTGACACTTCGGGCAGGCTGTTTCTGCCCATCAATAGTTGCGACGCATTGTATGCCGTCTTGTTTGGTTTTGAAAACCGAAACACGCTGGATACGGTTCAAGTCTATTTCCGGCATTTCGCTGCTGAACAAATCCACCTTCAGGTCAGGTTTGACCTCGGCCAGCGCATAATACTTGTGCGCCAGTTCCATCCGAACCTTACCGATGTTATCCATTGCTTGCTTGAGTGTTGAAAAGAAGCGGTTTATATCTTCTTTATCAGGATAGATGCTATATCCGCTCTTATTTTCGGGTTTGATATAAAGTGCCCATCGTTTCTTATCATCTTGAATCATCTCTACGTGGTCAAATCCGATCTCATTCGCCTGTTTGACCGCTGACGCCACGTCCAGTGTGGAGAGCTTCTCCATTGCCCAATTCTTCAGTCGGGCCAGCATAATCATCTTCTCGGCAAAATAACTGTCATCGGGTCGATAACCTAATGCACCATCCGTATTGTAGAAGCGTACCTGCTCGATTCCATCTTTCTGCAACGCTCGCATGATACGTCCCTTGTTCATTCCCGGTATCTCGTTATCTACCTCTGTAGAAGCCCCTGCTGGAAGAATTACATCTGCGGTTTTTGCCTGTGGGTCAATAACAAGCACAATTTTTTTCGTTTCTTTATCCGGATGCTGTCGAATCTCGTTCGCCACAAAATAATGTTTGGGCATTTGCTCCTGCATGGTTGAAGTGTCCCGCCGGTTGCGCATGGTGGCGTATTCGATTTTCTCGCCCCGTTCCGCTTTATTGATTACTTCGATGGCATTGTTTACGTCACTTTCGAGAGCGTCCATCAAGTTAGGGTTCTCTTTCAGCTCCCGGCACCAGTATTCCACTGTCTTCAGACTTTCTTCAGACAACCGTGCTGGCAACCCCAGTTCCAACATTTTAATCCCTGAAGCCAGTTCCACTACCAACCGTTCCTGTCTGACAGCATCCTCCGAAGGAGCCACACCGTTCTTCATCACCATACCTTCACGCGCTAACCGTTGTTGGTGTCCGGTAGCACTCACGATTTGCCGCAAGGCTTCCTGTATATAGTCGTGATAATGTCTGAACTCTCTTTGTCGCGGCATATAGACCGCATCCTTATCTGTTTCGTAGTGGGGTACACCGCTTCCTTCCAAACGAACAGGCACAAGGTTGTCTCGCATCCTCAGTAGGAAGTCGTTGAATTGAATATGCAACCGTCGGTTGTCAGCTTCCGTATATCCTCTTTCCACTGCACTTCCATACCGCCGCAACGTCGTTTCGTATCGCTCCTTATCCACGTAGGGTAGTGTCGTCTGGTCAATGTTGAACAAAGTGCGAATTTCACGGTTATGTACACCTTTATATAATTTTTGTTCCTCTTCATACAGTTTCATGTAGTCATCACGACTGATAACCTGTTCTGGATTATTGCGGTGAACGTACTTGTTCCAATTATAAAACAAAAATGGAACGCCTTGCTCATTCTCACGCACCGAGGCTCCTTGTGCCTTGGCATCGCTGAATAGCGTGAACTGGTTGGTTTTGCATCCATTTTTATCAGAATGCAGCGTCATGAATAGTGCATTGAATGCGCTGACAGAAACACCCTTTGGATAGAGGCGCGGGTATCCTTTTCCTGATGCGTTGAGCCAGTGTCCACCGGCATTCGAGGCTTCACTCAAAGCTGTAGAAAGCAAGGTGATTTGTTTTTCCTCGGCTTTCTTTTCGATTTGCGATTTTTCTTTCATATCGTTTATTTGATTATAGGATTATTGAATACCCCGTGGGCGCACGATGGTTTCCAGTTTTCCGTCCTCATAATTCCGTGCGGCAGCCTGGCGAAGCTGGTCGTTCTTGGCAAGGACAGCATTTGCCAGCGTGTTCAAAGGCAATGCCCCGGTACGGTAGGCTTCTGCTACAATCGGTGACAACTGGATGGTACACGGTACTCGGTCTATCGTGGCAATCAACGTACTATCTTGCAATACAGGGTTTACTATACGTGGGTTCAGAGTTTCATTTGTATAGCGTCGGTACTGCACATTGTTCTCATTTGTTACGTTCAGTTTTCCCTCTGTTCGTTCTTTCAAGGCTTCGTGTCCTGCCTTATTCAACAAGTTCATACCTCCCAGGCCTATCAGGAGCATTTTCAGCAACGGGTTACGCACAAACATACCCGCCACAATGCTCGCTATCGGTAACATATTGTCTCCCAAATGCAATGATTCTGTCTTGCCTGTGAATATTCCCAGTAGAACATCAGGGAGCATGGCCATTACATAACCGAGATTGCCTGTGATATTACCTATGCCATCCAGTCCCAGCATACCAAGCAGTCCGCCCCAACCGTTTCCGTTTCCCTGTGCTACTTGCGCACTTTGTATCGTTTGTACATGTTGTTCCGCATCATTGGCAGGAACAACAGTTTCATGCTTCTCTTCTTTCATAATTTCATCCTGTTCTGTCCTGACCATTTTCGCTTTGTCACGTTGTTCCAAAGACTGCAAGTAGGCTTCTTCCTGTCCGGGAGCAACAACAATCGGCACACCCTTGTACCGTTCCTCATGTTTCTGTTCTTCCTTGCTCTGTACATTCGGCCACAATAAACCGCTATTCTGGTTTTGTGTCCATTCCATGAAGCCAAAGTCCATGACAGGGATTTTCTTTTTCAGTTGCTTGTTGTCTGTACCAATCGCCGTGTTCTCTTTGATTTGTATTTGGGCTGCCTCTTTGCGAAAATCGTCGAATACGTTTCTGTCTCTGCCGAACACTCCTTTACTGATGCACTGTTCTACTGAAAGGGTATCAGGCTTCTTGCCTTCAAAATGATTGGTGATGGCTGCAATAGCCACATCTGCACCGGTAAACTTTGCCAGTGCCGTCCATGAACCAGTACCACCCATCATCAGGGTATCTGCGGCTGTGCCCAACATCCATCCCGTACATTTTTCCCATCTGTTCGGGCGGTAAGCTGTTTCGCCTCGTGCCTCTATTTCATCGGTCAGCGGTGAACGGCTTAACGTCTGCGATAATCCCAGCAGACTCGATTCGGCAGCCTTTCGGATGATGTAGTCAGCGGAAGACTTGGGCATACGTTCTTTCACCAACCGGTCAATCATCAGTTCCTCTATCCGGTGGTCCATATAGGCATAGGCGAGGTCACAACCGAGCTGTTCTGACAACTCATTGTAACGTGCCCTTCCGATTTCTTGCACGACGGTATCCCGCCACTGCCCGGCCATATACGCAAGGTCTTGCTGCATTTCCTCGGAACCGGTAATCTCCGTCTTGCACATCTCGATATAGTCCTCTGTCGTTTTGGAGTTCCATTCGCCTGTGACCTTGAGTGCTTGATAGGGGTCGCTCATTGGTTGTGCCGAAGATGCCATCATACTGAGAATACCACCTAAAGAGGTGGAATATTCTTTCATTTCCTCTCCCTGATTCCGTATGAGGTCAGCCCGCGTTTTTGACATGATGGGTGCGATATGGCAGTTGAAATAGTCGTTCACGAGGCGTTCCATTTCTGCAAACCGTCCGCTATGCTTGATTCCGTCCATAGTGTATTATATGTTTATCCTATTCTATTCATTAATAATTGCTCTTTTGTCTGCTCGATGGCGTTGTGGTAAATTTCCATCTGTTTGGGATAAAACTCTTCCAGCCATACATCTTTCTCGATGTTGTCGTGAATGAAGCGTATCGCTTGTTCTCGCTCAATCTCCACCGATGCTTCGCCCTCTTCCCGGTTATTGAACCATGCTTTCGTCCACCAGCGCACACCGGCCCGGTCAGGATATACCGTGACTGCTCTTGGTATGTCAAAGCTCTGGATGTCTATGTCTAATTCTGCCAGTGGGTCAATGATACCACTATGGGTCAGGGCTTCGTCGTAGAGTTTTTTTTTACATCATCGCCCATCGTTGATAAGTACACGCCATGCCGTAGGGCAAGGTAATGCAAGAAGTCCGCAATGAGTAGGTTCTGCACCTTACAAGCAAGCGGCATTGCTTTATGTCCCAGTCCGAGTGGGTTGGATATACTTGGCATATTTTCATAGAAGTATTCTTTGACTGCTCCCATTGTAAAGACATGGCGGAGTGACTGCTCCGTATGTGGAGGAAGTCGGTATGCACCACGTTGTAAGTCTTCCATGTAGTAGGGCAGGAAACGTAGCATCAATTCCTCTATTTCCTGTCTGTCCTGCTCGTAATCGGTGGTCAGTGCCATCTCCATGTTGGGAGATGTTGCCGCTTCGCCTCCATCAGCATGACACAATGCTTGGATATTCCCATACAGCATGGTTAGAAATTCCAGCGGATTCAGTTCCTCACCCTTGAAGCGTATCCCGATATGCAGCTTGTCACCGCTTAAAGCTACAGTCTGTCCGGCCTTGACACGCTGTCCGAACTGGGCGAAGACATTTGACAAATGCCCATAGGTCACTTCATACTCCCCATAGCGTATAGTTTGGCAGATGCCGAGTGTAGGGTCATTGCCTATACCTGACACAATACCGCTGGCGACAGCCGCCAGTGTGTAACACCGTACATCGAAGTCGATGCCATGATGAAAATATGTTTTGCCCGTTGCCGGATCGGTTTGTTCGCCGTAGCCGAGCGATAGTTTCACATCCTTGCCCTTCCGTTCTTCAAAAGGCATACAGTATCCACTTTCGGATTGCAGGATCATTTCTTCTGTATATTTCATTATGTGATTATATTTGATTCTTATTCTTATCTTTTCATCCCCCCGCTATTCGTCTGTTCTTCAACGGGAAGAGCGGGTGTCTGTATTCGTTGTATGCTTCTCGTATCAGGTGTGCGGAAAATACCGGCATTGTTGCCGATAAGCATCATGCCGAGAAATGCACCGGCAATCTTGCCCAGCCAGCCGAAGCGTCCGAATATAAGAAATGCTGCTGCGACCAGTCCCGCTATACTCAATCCCGACACGTTACCTTGTCCGAGATTACGGAAAAAGTTACCGAACATATCGGAAACTCCGCCATTGGAGACTTGCCGTAGAAAATTCGATACTCCACCCAGTTTTGAGTCTATGCCGGCTACCGTACCGCTGACGGAACCGACTGCTTCTCCGGCTTTGCTTGTCAGTTCTCGCACACCGTCCGCTGCATCTGCAAGGGTATCCGTAGCCGATTTCCCTATGACCGCATCGCTTACGATATGTACCACGCTCTTATCTGTGGTTAGTTTCTCCCAACCCACATAACCGACTGCACCGCCGATGGCTGCGGTCTTGACGGCTTGTCCTGTGCTCCGTAAGGTTTGTGAAGGATGCAGTGCAGCATGTCCCATACTTCTTCCGGTAGCTTTTGCTGCTTTGCCGCCATATTTTAATATTGAATCCCAAATTCCCATATCATTACATTTTTAAGGTCTTACATTCTTTCCAATCTGTCGCCAACGTCGCTTGGCTGCGTCCACGATACTACGTTTATCAGCTTCGGGACGTGCACCCTCGTCGATTTCCCGCCAAATGTCGCCCATTGTCGTGTACTTTACCGCTTTGGCCAGTCGTTGCAGCTTTGTGTTCATAGTTTTGAGCTTTGGACGGATGCCAAAGACAATTTCCATACGCTCTTTTTCCGTCATCTTGTTCTCCGAAAGGCACGCTGTGCGTATATCGTTCACTATTTCCACGCTGTTCATCATCAGTTCCCTATAAATCTTGTTGCGCTGTGTGGATAGGGCTACGGCAAGCGTATTGGCTGGACTTCGCTTCAATTGTTTGGTGAAGTCGCCCATATTGTCTGTCAGCCTCGATACCTCATAATAGAACCCATAAGTTTGCGCCGCATAGCAGACTATTGACTGGAAAGAGTTAAGATAGTTATTAAACTCTCGTTGCAGGTCTGTTGTCGCCTGCACTTCTTCTTTTGTCCAAATATGTCCGGTGGTCTGCATCAGCATGACCTTTTCCTGATTCTTCAGCTCCTTCTCTGCCTTTTCGGTATATACTGCAATCATTCCGGCCAGTACAGGGTCATTCTGCGCTTGTACCTCACCGATACCGGTAAGACACAGCAGTAATATACTTATCCAAATTGTCCATTTCATAACTGATATATTTTATCGGACGAGAGCTGCCGCCCTGTGCCAATGGGACAGAGCCATACGAGCTGCCTCACCGTTGTCACGGTCAAGCATTCCTGCCGTTACGTTGTTCCACACATCATTGAAAGTATAGTACCGTATGCTCAAATAGAGCAGATGCAACTTCCGGCTAAAATCCGATAGTTGGTCGTTCAACGCCCATAGCGTCTTGCTGCGTTCTGCCCCCGTAAGCATGTTTTCGTTGCTACCTTTGGGCACAGCGTCATTCAGCAATGTAAAAACAGAGACAAGTTCCGTTGCTGTTTCTATATAGAGGTTGTTCATGTTCATACTGGCCACAATGCCCTGCGGATTGTTTTGGATGGCCTTGCCTAATTTCCCCAGCGTGAGGAAAATCCGCACACCGTCATTGTAGAGATGCGTACAGGCTTTCAGTGATGAAGCGTAACCGCTTGCTGTCTTGAGGTAACTGTTGTACTGCTTCTCCCACTTGTGGATTTGGTTGAACTCGGTAGCGATGCTGTTTTGGAGCAAGGCTGTTTGTGTCTGTCCCTTTATTTGTTTTTCAATCTGCCCGTTTATCAGTTCGTTACCTTCGGCCAATGCAGTCCATTCCAACGGATTGGAAGCCGCAATTTGGGCTTCTGCCACCTGTGGAAGCAGGCATACCAGCGAGGCAACCAGCCCCAGACTAATGATTCGTGATTTCATATATTCCATTTTTTCGTTTGTTAGTTTCTACCCGTTCACGGATAATTGACACGAGGTCATCCCTATGGAAGATACCGATCAGGTCAAGACGGGGCGTGTTTCTGTCCATTGAAAGGATACGTATGGTTTTCAGCCCACAAAATTGTTGCAGCAGGCTTTGGTGCTCTTGAAAATCCACGATACGATATAGCTCCATATAATCCACTTTGCGACGGATAATACCGTATTCGCTGACAAGTTGTTCCGTACCGATGCAATAACGGATTCGCCGCAGGTAGAGATAACGGTAGAGTAACAGTAACGAGAGCATCAAGGCAATTACTGTGGCAATAGCTGTCAATGGCAGCCCTTCCATGCCTCCGTACACCCATACAGTGCCGCACAGCACGAGAGTGGGCAGCTCGTTGATGACAAATTGCCCAGTATGTGGATGGATGACAATGGTTTTGTGACAAGTTCTCTGCATAGGTTTTATGGATTATCGGTGAAAACGGGAATGAAAGTCTTCTCTCATTCCGGAAAGAGAATTGGTTATATCCACTTCCAACCGGGCAAGTTCTTCCCGTATCTTGTACATTTCCTGAAAACCCTTATCTGACATTCCTTGGTCATTGGTTTCAAAGGAGAATATTACTCTGTCCGCACGTTCAAGACGCTTTCGCACAGCCTCATGGTCTGCTTCGTCGTATAATCCGTTTCGGATATGTTCCGGATTGACTTCGGGCAAATCGGACAAGGCATGATTCAGCGTGGCTTTACCGCTGATCTCCCAATCGTCAAGGTTGTCCTTCTCTGGTTTTATCCGTTTGCCGAGTAGCTGGTCGTTCCAATCCTTATAACCCTCTGCGGCAGATTCATACAAGATGCATCCTGTAGCTTCCGGACCGGAAATGGAAGCATCAATCGCTTTTTCGATGGCTTCCAGATTGCTTCTCATTTTCTCTAATTCTTCCTCACTGGCAGAACCTTCGTCACGAGCCATTTCGTACTCATCCATACAAACCATTCTCATTTCCTGTAGATAGCCGTCACCAATTCCCATGTCGTCACGCTCCCCATTCTTCAAATTTTGTTTTGCATCATTTATACCCAGAATGGCTGTAATCTTTTCAAAATTGAATGGTTCAAGTTCTATTTCATACTGTGAATAGTCTTCGCTGTTGTTCTGTACAATCAGTCTGCCGGTTTGTGACAGACAGGTGGAGAAGTTCCAGCCTGCATGAGTGAGAGCAAAGTGGATAGCATAGACTTGTCCGGCACGGTCATGATCGAAGCAAAGATGATGTGAGGCATGGGGAGTTGCTTTTATCGCTCCTTTGAATTGCTGCTGGCTCGGTGCCCCTCCGGTAGAGATGAATACCGCCTTTCGCAGATCCTTGTTCTGTGCCTGATGAAGTTGGTAATATGCCATCGCATCATAAGCACTTTCGAACCAATAGATATGTTTGGCGGAGGTGAGAGAAGTGCGGGCAGGGCTGGCAATCCACAGTCCCTCGCTTGAATTGCTCCCTGCGGCTTTGCCTTTGTAGCTGCCGCTCCCGTCCATACGGGCACGTCCTCGTTCTTCAAGTCCCACAATCGCTCCGTCGCCTTTGGGCAGGGTTAGTGGAAAGGACAGGTTCGTGTAGGTCGCACCGTCCTCCCGATGTTTCGTAGCCAGATAAAAATGCCGATGGAAGGCATATTGTGTATAAAGGTCGATACCTCGGCTTTTAAAATAAGGATAAAATTTTTTCTGCGTTTCCCGATTCTGCGGATTGAACTTATGAATGTCGTAATCCGCTATGTCAAATGGCTTTACATCTCGTTTAGGGTTCACTATTCGGGTTTTCCGTTCAGTGACAGGAATGTTCAGTAATCTGTTACAGACAAGATTCACCAGTCTGTCCGGAGACATACCCGCATGGTACTCCGTGAAAAAGTGCGGATGCTCCTTGATGAAGGAAATGATGTTATAAACTTTCTGTTGTTGTGCGTGGAAACAGCATTTTCCTTGTTGTGTCACAATAAATTTGTCACCACGGATACGTCTGCCGTCGCTGTCCAAACGAACATACGAGGGATAGCGCAGACCGTCACGACGGTTCAGGTGATACCCTGCGTCAATCAATACGTCCTGGATGTTTAGTCGTTGCAGAAAGTCATCGTATGTAAGGTCTCCGTCTCTCATAGGTTTACCTCCCTCTTCTCATTTCATTAATATCTTGATTCATCTGTGCCTCGAAATTACGGATGGCCACATCTCTCGGTGTATCTACGCCGGGCTTGAAGTATGGATGTGGCGGTCCGCTGAAACGTTCGCCATAGAACTCCGGAGAGTGGTGGTGATGGAAGCCATGTGCGACTTCCGATGCCACCACAGCACCGGCGGTAAGGGCAGCGAATATCTTCACGCCAAGCCCCTTGTTCGCTTCAGGACGTGTCTTCATATCCACCTCGTTGAAAATCTTCGAAAAAAGTTTCATCCGGTGGTAATCATCCACAGCAAGAAACTTGTCGTAGTCTTTCTGGCTGATTTCGTGGCTGATGACCTGTCCGTCAATAACAGCGGACATCTTGTATTTACCCTCCGTCTGTGCTGGTTGCACGGCAATGTCACTGACCTCTACTTCCCGGCCATGTTTCTCCTCACGATACCAGCCTTTGCTTTCGTTGAGTAGTTGCAGGTCACGACCGTCCACGGCTGCACCGATACTGCCCTGTATGTATTCCTGCCGCATCGGAGTTTCTTGCTGCATGAATAATTCTTGTTCCTGCCGCTGCCGTTCTTCCAGTTCATGCCGCACTTCGGGATGCAGGCCGATACTGATGCGTTGTTCGCTGTTGAGCTGTTCCATCGTTACTTTATCGGCAAAGTCCGCTCCGATAATGCCGTTCAGCAGATCCAGCCGTTTCTCCACAGGTTGTTCCTCGATGGATGCGGTAGCCAGTTTTTTCACTTCTTCTTCCGTCAGGTCATAGACCATATCGGCATTGACACTTTCCGATTGTACGGTCAGTGTCCTCCGTTCCATATCCACGATAAGACCGTGCGAAGTAAGGCACTCCGACCATTTCTCGTTGGAAAAATAGACTGGTGAAGCAATCAACTCCTTGTATGCTTGTGCCGGTTCCTTGCTGCGCGGACGGCTGACAAGCGGTGTAATTACCTCCTGCAAGTTCTTCAATACATCTTGCTGTACAATGGGTTGCTCCTGTTGACCGCCTTTGTAGTAAAAGCCGTAGCCACCCGATTGCAGTTCGCCGGGCTTCATGCGCCCGTCTGGGCGTTCGGGTACGATGGATGGCCCCGGAAAGAAAAGCTGCCCACCAACTCTGCGTAGGTGGAAACCCCACTGTTCGCATGGTGTCCAACCAAGGAATGGAGGGGGCATACCCAGTCGCCCCATGTGTCCGTACTCACCGATACCGATGCGGTAGCCATGTAGCCCCATCGCCACGCGACCGTTGGCATTGCGGGCATGGACGAAATTTTTCGGCATATAGAAGTCTTTTCCTATGATACTCGTGAGTATGTTGTAGGCTTTCTTGTTGGCCGTATTCGTTCCCCAGTCCGTCAGAGCCAACATCTGTCGTTCTGTTATAGGATAGACCAATAACGGTGAATCATGCCCTTGCACAATCAGCCGGTAGCCGCCTCCGTCAAATGCGACATGGGCTTGAAGTCCGTTACGCATCAGTAGATTGCGCATTTCGGGTTGCAAGTCCATCTGCCGAGGATTAGTGTTTGTTCGTATCGTCATAGTCTGATGTTATGATGGTTACTTGTTATGCGTTGCCGTATTTCATAGCCGCTTCCAATTGTTCGTCTTTGAAACGGACAAACCCGGCGGCAGAATCTTCGCAGACCGTGAGTCCTTTTTCCTCACAGTAATGGGCGTACTCCTCCTGCCACTCGGCAGAAAAATGGTTGATGTAATCGAGCCAGCCGTATTCGCCGCTCTGCATCTTCTCGACGAGAATCTCTTCGGGATAATATTTCTGTTGTGCCATACGCTTATATTAAATAGGTTTTATTTGTGAATACCTGCCGTTCGGTTACGTTCACCGCTTTTCTTCTGTTCGTTCCACAGTTCTTCTGTGTATTCCTCCTCTGGAACGTAGTCGAGATTGCCGTCATCATCCATCACCCAGCAACCGTAGCAACCGAAGGTGTACTTATCCCATTCACGCTTGGGTTGCTCTTTCCATTTCTGCGCGTCACCTGCGCAGAAACGGATGCCCGTCTTGTTGTGAAGGTCGATGCCTACCGTGACAGGTTCGCCATCCACTGCCACCGTCAGAGGCTCACCATGCTGCATTCCGTTAACTTCTACTGTACCTAAGTGCATTACCTCTGCCAGCACTTTCAGGTTACGGGCGATGATGGGTGTCGGAACATACATCACCTGTTTTGTCTCCTCGTCGATTTGCACGAAAGCTTTACTGCGTCGTCCGTCCGCCATAGCCACGTCTGCAATGATGGATTTGCCGTCAAGCAACTGTTTTTGCTGCTCCTCGTTGTAGCATTCCAGTGGTGACGACTTCAGTGTGGGATAAAAAAACACATCCACCTCGCCGCTATCCATACGGATAAAGGCAAACCGACTGCGACTCTCGATTACTTCGCCATTCTCGTTAGTGACACGCATGGGCAGTACCGGCGAGTAGCCGCCTTTCCCGATTTCTTTCAGGATACACAGGGGCAAATCTTCAATCATTTCTTGGGTAAGCCCAAAGCGGGCCAATGTCGGATAAGGCAGTTCGTTGAACTCAAATTGTTCTTTTTTCATATTCTGAATGATGTTATAAAATTATACTCAGCAAATATAGAGCGATTTCTTATCTGATGACTAAAACATTTCTTTATAAGTGATTATAAAGTGGTATTTTTAATGTTTTGAATATGATTTTTCGCAAATAATCATATTCAAAATTGATTAAATAGTTATATTTGGAGAGAAAACAGTCGGCAATGGACAGACCATAAGAAGAGCGTGCTAACTTTGCTGCCATGAGAAAGATTTTATTATTGATGATGACGGGTGTCTCATTATGTATCACGCCTGCCAAAGCACAATTCAATACCGTTGCCGTTACCCCAACACGCTACAAGATGGAGGTATTGGATATGGGGTTAGACCAAGCGGAACCGGCATCCGAAAGCGAGATTTCCGTACAGGAAGTTTCAACAGGTATCCCGGTATCCGCAGATATGGATAAGAAAAAGTGGATGGATCGTTACTTGAGTGTAAGTTACCCGTTACGTTATATCAAGGTCACTTCGCCTTATGGCTACCGTAAGGACCCGTTTACGGGAAAGAGTAAATTTCATGGCGGACTGGACTTGCGCGCACGTGGCGACAAGGTGATGGCCATGATGGAGGGTGTGGTCGTGAAGGTCGGACAGGACAAGACTTCCGGCAAGTATGTAACCTTGCGGCATGGTAGGTACACCGTCAGTTATTGTCATCTCTCTAAAATTCTTATCGTCAAAGGGGCAATAGTTCATCCTCGTGATGTGGTTGGCATTACCGGCTCCACAGGACGCAGCACCGGCGAACACCTACATATCACCTGCAAACTCAATGGCAGGAGTATCAGCCCCTCGCTTATACTCGATTATATCCAATCCATCCGGCAGGAGTGTATATCAGCATTGGCAGGTTTGTAAAAGAGAAGTGAAAAGGGCTGAAAACGTTCCGGTTACTTTGTCATCCGTTCAATAATATGGGCAATATGGTTGCCCCAGACGTGTATTTGTACAAGGAGCATCGAAGGCATGGAGAGCGTCTTGCCATAGAAAATAGCCGCCACTACTTTGCCACCGCACCGTTCTATCTCTTCCTTGTAATCCACCACGCTTTGCCCGGTTGTCAGCACATCATCTATGATGATAATCTCTTTCCCTTTGATTTTTCCGGTAATGAGGTAGTTTCGTTCGAGGATACGCTTCTCTCCACCTTTGGCCTCATGCAGGCTTTCTCGTGCATCGCAAATATCAACGTCGTACAGTCCTGAAGTTAAATCCTGTCGGTGCTTTCCGATGTACCAGTCGAGCCGTTTGAACCGTTGACCGTATTTTATCCAGTTGCTACACGGCATGAACATTATATGGTAAGGTCTCTTTTTCAGTTGCAAGGCATTCATACACGTTTTAAAGAACTCGATTCCGTGTATATCTCCTTGTTTGAACTGGTAGATGGAATGGCAGAAAGCCCTCTGTTCATCATTGAGCAGCGCATTGTATCGTGACGGATAGTAATATCCGTAAAAGGAGATTCGGATGCCTCGTAACTTGAACGGCTTATGGGGAGAATGGCCATCAAACCGTTCGGGATGCAAGAGACAGAACATACGGCAGGCTTCCCGATGACCGGCCATTACCGCCAGACGACAGTAACGTTCACGTTCCTCGCTCTTTTCGGTCAACCGTGCGGCGGCGAATGCCGCTTCTCCTGCTTTTCGTCGCCAGTAGCCGATAATATACCACAATGCCCCAATTGTGAAAAGCAGGAGTATGAACAATAGTCTTGCATTCATCGTATTTTTATTTGAATGAAGCGGCCCGTTTCAATCCGGTTATTTACAACATTACGGTGTATTTCGACATAATCGGATATGGGAATTATGGCTTCATTACTTATATCAAATTCGTTTTCACTCACTTGCAAAGTTAGCAAAATCGTGGCACTAATCTAAAATAGCACCGATAATTTATAAGCCATATCACTTTTATATCATAAAGTCTTGCCCATACAATTTCCTCTTTTAATTGTACATGCTCAACTTTTATAGAAGATGTTCGCCCTGACCGGTACACGGCAAATGGCATACAAGTCTGCTATATGCTGTGTACCAGTCTTTGGGATAAAGCAAGGACGATGGCACATTTGCCACAAGTGTCAATCAAGCCAATCTGTTGTCCTTGCAGCAACCTCTGCTATCTGTTCTTTTGTAACCGGCAATGCCGTCTGTTTGTTTTTATAGCTTCGCCCCACACCATCAGCGGAGCGTCACAGGACTTGTCCGCAAGAGACATTCACTCACCTTATGGCAGCAGAGCTGCTATGGGGTGAGTGAAAGACTCTTTACGGAAGCCAAACATGAAAAGACCGTACACCTCGGTCACAAACTGCCAAGGCTTACGCTTCGCCAGATTTGAGACTAAGTTGTACGGTCACTTCATCGGGAAGTTTGGACCGGCAAGCCACAGACGCTCCACTGCCCACCCATTCCTTTTATAAATCTTGCGCCTATTCTACATGTCTATACGACAACCGTCTGTAGTAAGAAAGTATATTCTGTTTGTCGGTTAGCTCTGCCGTAGTCATATTTTCCGCAAAGTAAGCCGCCTTTTACCAAACATCAAATCGCCACTATCGCTGGAACGAAAAATCTTCCTCTGACACGTCAGAGCGTATTTCTTGTCCCCGTTTTGTCTTATCGGTATTCTTGGGCGGCAGTTGATGGCAGAAAATATCCCTCAGCAGGCTGAACAGCCTTCAAAAAGAGGGAAAAAGAAAAATTATCAGAGTTATGGCAAAGACGATAGACATAGAACTTCAAAAACAGTTGGACAAGCCACAGGCATGGTTCTGTAAGTATTTTCCTGCACGCATACGCAATGTGAGTGAGCGTGAGATAGCAGACCGCAAGTTAGTCTTTGATTTCAAGGATGGACGGGCATACGAAGAGGTTGCTCAACGCACGGCAGCCAACATGACCGAACGTTATGGAACATCATGTACCAACATTGTATTTTCTCCCGTACCGGCATCCACCGATAAGAAGAACGAGATACGTTACAAAGCATTCTGCCAAAGAGTATGCGAACTGACGGGAGCTATCAATGGTTATGACTATGTATCAGTGAGTGGTGAGAGGCTAACCATTCACGAAAACCGTAAGGCAGAGAAAGAAGTCCGTAAGGTAAACGTCATTGAGTTTGATTCGGCTTTTTTCAACGGCAGGTCTGTGGTAGTCTTTGATGATGTGATAACCAAAGGGCTGAGTTATGCTACCTATGCCAATCAGCTTGAAAGCCTTGGTGCTAATGTACTCGGAGGTATATTCCTCGCAAGAACCCATTACAAAGTGAAATAATATGACCCAGACAAAGTATGATAAGGCAGTGTCCGTTTGCTTCAGTGGACACCGCAATATTCCATTCCTATACAGGAAGCAACTGAAGCTGCAATTAAAGGCAGCGATAACCAAGGCATACGCTGGAGGTTATCGTCATTTTTACTGTGGTTGTGCCATGGGGTTTGATATGCTGGCGGCAGAAGTTGCTCTTGCGTTGCAGTCCGAATTGTCAGGTCTGCAAGTTATTGCCGTAGTACCGTATCGCGGACAATCCGAGCGGTGGAACGATGCGATGAAAGCCCGGTATGATACTATTCTCTGTAACTCGGATGATGTTATCATCCTGAGCGAACACTACTACCATGGCTGTTTGCTTCGACGCAACGACTATATGGTTTTTCACAGTTCGTCTCTTATTGCCTGGTATGACGGCAAACCCAAGGGTGGTACGTTTTATACTTATCGTAAGGCTACAGCGAATGGACTAAAAGTTCTAAATCTCTATGGCAGCTCAATCGTATAACAGCCATCTTGTTTTCGCATATTCCGAGCCGTAGCGATGACTCCTTTGCCATTCATGTAAAGGCTGTTTTGTCAGCCATAGCGTGATATGGCAAAGTACGCTATTAGTTCTGATGTATTGCCCGGCTTTACCAATGTGCCGGTTTAGTTGGTGTGCTGTATTTTTATATCTTCGGAGGCTCCATCCTCCTTATGTCTTTCTCTACCTTTTTTAGTATTCGGCTTAAAAAGTAATATACTTGCCTTACTTTTCGCCTATTTAGCATGTTTAGGGCACGTCTTTTATAATAAAAGTGCAGCAATTGGTTGCTGCACTTTTGCTATAATATCTATTTGTCATATTAGACCTTCCCGTACACCGTCCTCATTTTTCCGTCCACCAGCACCTTATTTGACCGCACAATCCAAGCTCTGCTGTCATTCAATCCGCATTCCAATGCCTTTTCACCGCCGCCGATTAGTACCGGAACGGTTGTCACTGTGATTTCGTCCGCCAGCCCGTTATCCAAGAGTAAAGCCCCGATTTCCTCACCGTAAGCCACCACCATACCGTCGCCGTCTTCCTTCATCTGTCTCAGTTCTGCCACTGCATCTCCTTGGATGAACTTCACTCGTTCATTCTCCGTCAGGTCGATGCCGCCGTTCGTCACAACCAAAGTCTCTTTCGCCGTAATCGGCCAACCCAAATGGTTCATATAAATACGCAGGTAAGTTTCTTCGTCAATCAGCACACAACTGGAGGCATCCACAGCCGCATCAAAATGCTTGTCCGAAAGAGCCGGACAACCGTCGATGGACTGGTACACGTGCAAGGAAATCTGTTTCATATTCAATGTGTTTTTAAGAATTATGTCCACCTTACACCCTAAAGGACAGCATGAACCCACGCTATTCCGGAATAGAGGTACTGCCATACCTAAAAGGCAGATAAGCAAACCCTTGCTGTATAAACATACAGTATGAATATTTTGCTATACATCTTGTCTTTTTGATAAGTGTCAGTTTTCTATTCCAAGACGTTCAGTGAACGTATAATATATATCAATCTCCGCCTGTTTCCAAGCCGAGTATGAATCTTCCATGTCACGACAATGACCGTACCCGAAAGTACTGTCTGCTGTCTTCATTTTGACAAAGATAACGAAAGATTGGCGGATAAGCAAACAAAAAACATTGTTTTTCTGGTTGCCTGTTCCGAACTGCATTCTGCCTTATCAAAAAGACTTACTCATTCCCTATGATTTAATACAGTCGTCATTCTGCAATTATCAAGAGATGGGCCAATCCATCCGATTCCACCTCCCTTTATAGTTCACCTTCCTCCGATATAGTACGGGCAATCCGTTCCGATTGTCCGTTATCCTGTTTTACAGTTTTATTCATCCCTTTCTATTTGATTGTCATTTATTATCGTTTTGCTGCTGCCGTGCGACCTCTCGTGGACTTATTTTCCCGCAAAGGTAATAGGCTGCTCCAATCTTGCCAATGCCGGCGTTCCGCCGCGAGTGAGCCGCAAAAATCTTCCTCTCCGTCTGTCGAGCGTATTTTCCCGCATCAGCCTTGTCAGATTGTTTCCGCCACCTTTTGGAGGCAGAAAAATAAATCCCAAAGGTCGCAAACAGGTTGAACAAAGGGAAATAGTAACAATAAAAACAAAAATAACATTATGAAAACAGAGATTAGGCAGAATGGCAAAGTGATACTATCGAGTACAGACAATATATCCATTCCGATGATTTTCAAAAACTTATGTGGTAAGAACTTTTCTGGAAACGACTATCAAAACTATCTCAGAACAGTTTGTCAGGATATTGGTGTTACGACGGGGGCGATTGAGTATTATGCCGACAACGTTTTGATTGAGAAAGCAACTATTCCTGAATTTTAAAAACTATATACAATGAAAAGGAAAGAGAAAGCAGCAGTAGATGAATTTGTTGCCCTTGTAGGAGGCAAGACATGGGAGCCTGTACGACATAAATGTATGGGTAAATGGAGTGGTATGACCGATTACGGTTTTGTCATAGACGGACGGATAACGCTCTTTGTTTCCAATAGTATGGCATACTTTAAGAAACGGATTCGTGAGTGGATTAAGTCGATACATACTTTTGAAGCGAAGAAAGATTGCTACCTCCGCTTGCTACGTGAACAAATTGAAAAGGACAACGACAAGGCAAAGGACGAAAAGTTAAATCCTGTCAGACTGATAGACATTGGCATCTTATCCCCCGAAAGCAATAGCCCGTTTGATTTTTTTACCCCTTATGTGTTAGTCGAAATAAACGGCAGGCGGTTCAAGCATCAAACAGCGGAGTTAAGTTGCGCTATTATGGTGGATAGTTTGGCAGGATACCTTGAAGAATGCAACTGCAAGGATATATACACGGCAAGGGCAGTGCGTACACCTGACTACATTTTTTGCGGTGTGCGGTTTGACTCCCGTGATAATATGTATAAGATTGGAAAGTAGAGATTAATGATGTCTGAAGAAGTTATCACTTACAACGATAACTCCAGTCGTTTTAAAGGACGGCATCAGCATTCGACCTACTAAATACATAAGTTCCCAATTTACGATTGGAAACTTATGTATTTTTCTGTATGGAAAACTAATCAAATAATCGCTGACTTATCATCCAGTCATTAAGCACGTCCGGATCTACACGATTTGTAAGATTCACATTTTTACTCAAACAACCGATTTTCTCACCTCTTAAATAAATAACTGGTGGGGTTAATGTATTCGGATTGTATGGACTTAATGATGAACTGGGACTTCCATATATGGAATACCGATTCTTGAAAGATATACTTGAAAAGTGACTACCGTATATATTCTCGTTGTTGGATATGGAATCAGGAGTAGATGTGTTCAACGACAATCTGCCTAAATACAAACCGTCATTTGCCAATAGAAACGATTCTTTCCTTGAAATTCTGGTATCTAAACCTATTCTATCCATTCCCTATGATTTAACGCCATTATTTAATAATGCCATAACGTCTTTTAGTTGCATTATCGAACACCTCTGTCTCTCTTAGAAACTGCATTACCCGTTCCCTGTCTTCGGAAATCAGGCAACCTTTCAGTTTTCCGTTCTTTTCCGTGATTTTTAATTTTGAAAGCTCAAATATATCGGAACAATCCAGCCAACTGTCATAGTCCAGAATATCACGATAGTTCCGAACCATCAAAGGATATTGGCAGTCCAGTAGCTCTTCCGACCTCTTGGAAGAGTCTATTTCCGAATTTATCAGTAAGGCACCGATAGCGACACCTTCCGGAGTAAAGCCGATAATAACAATATATTTATTGCGGTCTTTATATCCGTCTTTTAGTATCAGTCCGTCCTCTTCGTCCAAGGGGACATAAATAATGTCACCAATTTTGACTGATGACATATCTACTTGCTCAGCTTTGGCCATTATAGCTTTCAGCTTTTCCAATGCACCGGTTTTGTCGTCCATTTGATTTAAGATAAAGCGTTCTTGACAATCTGCTTTTCTCGGATATAATCTACCATGTCCTTGGTAGCTTTTCCTGCCCGGGCTATATCTATAATGGTAATGAAGTTTTTTTGAGGATCATCCTGAATGCGTGTCATCGCTTCTTCCCATGCCGAGTCATGCGACAAATCGGACAAGTCATAAGGGTCTGTATCCTTATATTTAGCGATAGCAGCGTCAAGACAACGTTTGTTGGCACCTGATATATAGTCCATATCGGGTACGGCAGAAGTATATACCTTCTTGTCACGAACCTCTATGTCTGAAAGGAACTCGTCAAAATTCCCATCCAAGGGTTTGCCTTCTGCAATTTGCAGTGCCTTGTAGGTATAGGCTGGCACCGGGCCATGCTTCAATGCTCTGAAAGAGTCTTCGACAATCACTTTGCCATATTTGACAAGATGGTCCTGTTGGGCAAAATAAAGTATTTTAAATAACTTTATATAGTCCACTCCTTGAGTGAAACTCTGCATGATGTAGAGTACCACTGCTCTTATTTTAGCAATCTGTATAGCTGTTTTCATTTCAAAAAATCTATGCGATTACAAAGATACAACTAATTTGCTGAATAATACGCTCATGATACAAAAAAAATAGTCCGTTGCATTTTTTTACGACATTTAATATAGTCGTCATTCTGAGAGTAATAGTCTGCAATTATCAAGAGATGGGTCAATCCACCCGATTCCACCTCCCTTTATAGTTCACCTTCCTCCGATTATAGTACGGGCAATCCGTTCCGATTGTCCGTTACCCTGTTTTACAGTTTTATTCATCCCTTTCTATTTGATTGTCATTTATTATCGTTTTGCTGCTGCCGTGCGACCTCTCGTGGACTTATTTTCCCGCAAAGGTAATAGGCTGCTCCAATCTTGCCAATGCCGGCGTTCCGCCGCGAGTGAGCCGCAAAAATCTTCCTCTCCGTCTGTCGAGCGTATTTTCCCGCATCAGCCTTGTCAGATTGTTTCCGCCACCTTTTGGAGGCAGAAAAATAAATCCCAAAGGTCGCAAACAGGCCGAAAAAAGGGAAAAAAAGAAAGGTTAAATTATGAGTTACAACAAATTGAAATCATTGGTAGCGAACGTGGAAGCCATAGAAACGGCAATGAAAATCCAAGTTCAAGGCAGGCAGGCCACTGCGGAAGAAAAAGAAATTTTATCCCGATATTCTGGTTTCGGGGGTATCAAAGAAGTGTTGAATATAGGTACGGACAAGCCCATAGGCGGTGATATGCAAGAACCGATACAAAGATTGCAGGAGTTAATCAATGCTTACCCTCATTTCACAGAACCCATGCGACACAATGTCATAGAGGGTATCAAAGCATCTGTACTGACAGCATTTTACACTCCTAAATTCCTTGTTGATGCAGTGGTGCGGCAGATACACGCCACGTTCAGCGAAAACGGCCTCAAAATGCGTTCATTTCTCGAACCGAGTGCAGGTATAGGCGGTTTCCTGCCCATAGCCATGTCCGGCACGTATGACTATGCCATTGAGAAAGATTTCATTTCGGGGATGATACTTTCCCTGCTCCATGAGAACACGCTAACACGGACGGCTGCATTTGAAACCATTGGAGAACAAGGTTTTGAGCATACAACTTTCGATGTCATAGCCTCCAACATCCCGTTTGGCAATTTCCGGGTATTCGATGCGGAGTTGTGGAAGAAAGGCGGTATGTACGAACAGGCCACCAAGACCATACACAACTACTTTTTTGTCAAAGCGATGGAGTTGTTGAATGAGGGTGGGTTATTGGCTTTCATCACATCGAGGGGCATAGCCGACACGCCCGGTAACAAGTTCGTGCGTGAATATCTTGTAAATCATGCAGACCTGATAAGTGCAATCCGTCTGCCCGATATGCTTTTCATGCAGACAAGCGGTATAGAGGTAGGCAGTGACCTGCTGATATTCCAAAAGCACACGCACAAGACGGTACTCTCACAACGGGAACAACTGTTTTTACAAGTAGGCAGGGAAAAGGCGGACGCCATAGGCACAATGACCGAATACGCCAACAAATTGTTTACCATGCCGAAAACTACCCTTGCAACAGGTAGCCGCATTGTACAGAACCAATACGGAAAATATGTGCGCAAATACCAATGGCAGGGAAATGAAAATGCCATGTCGCAATATCTCGCTGCACTGCTGAAACTCGACTTTGGCCGATATTTCCGCAAAAGTCTTTTCACAGGGAACGGACAGGGCAGCGAACATATGCAAATGTCCCTTTTCGGGAATGTAGCGATGAAACAAGTAGTAAAAGGTAAACGAGCCTACACGGATGGGGTGGAAGCATGGATGAAAGATGGCGCAATGGTACTGTTTGAGGGCCAGGTGGGTACTATCCAATATCGAAAATCAAGTCTTTATCAAGAGGTAGCCATTGATTTTGTGCCGGTGGACGAGGGTAAGGTCAATACAGATAGGGCGAAAGATTATTTTCCTATACGCAAAGCATACTTTGAACTGTCAATCAAAGAAAGGGAAGAACAAAAAGAGGATAACGGATTGCGTAGAGAGCTGAACGCTCGATACGATGCCTTTGTTGCCAAATGGGGCTGTTTCCACGAGAACGACAACAAGGAGTTTATCATGCTTGACAGCCTCGGCGTGGAAGTCTTTACAATAGAAATGCAGCTTGGAAAGGATTTAGTCAAGTCCGACATCATGCGTGAACCTGTGGCGTTCAAGAAGATAGACCCGAACAAACGGCTGACACCGATTGAAGCGTTGGCAAGCAGCTTGAATTTCTACGGCAAGGTTGATATGGACTACCTGATGCAGTCCACGGATAGTGCCGAGGAAGAAATCATCGGCGACCTCAAAGGTGAAATATTTTACAATCCCGCTATCGGGGAGTGGGAGCACAAAGGCAAGTTCCTTTCAGGCAATGTCATAGCCAAATGCAAGGAGATAGGTTCTTACTTATCCGAACTCACGGACAGGGAAAAAGATTGGACGGAAACTGCTGTAAAGGCTTTGGCGGATGTGATACCCGAAGCGATACCCTACGAGGAACTCGACATTAACATGGGTGAGCGTTGGATTGACACTAAGTTATATGCCGATTTTGCAACTGAACTTTTCGAGACCGAGACAAGCGTAATGTATTTCGATGTGAACGACACCTACATGGTACGTCTGCAAAGTTACTCTCCGGTGGCTTACAACACCTATTTCGTTCGTAACTATGACGGTGGGGATTTGTTTGTTCATGCCCTGCATGATACTGTACCTGAAATCACGAAAGAGATATACCGCAATGGTGATAAGGTGCGTGTACCGGACGAGGAAGCCATACAGGAGGCAGCCACCAAGATACAGGAGATTAGAGACCGTTTCAACCGCTGGCTTGACAGGCAGCCGATAGAGGTTCGGGACGAGCTGGTGAGGGTGTATAATGAGCGTTTCAACTGCTATGTCAGGCCGCACTATGACGGTTCGGCACAAACCTTTCCGCAGCTCTCTTTCGAGCAATTTCCATACGATAGCCTCTATCCCTCACAGAAAGATGCTATCTGGATGATTAAGCAGAACGGAGGCGGTATCTGTTGGCACGAGGTAGGCACAGGTAAGACGATGATAATGTGTGTTGCCGCCTACGAAATGAAACGTCTCGGATTGGCACACAAGCCGCTTATTATCGGGCTGAAAGCCAATGTGCACGAAATCGCCGATACGTTCCGTAAGGCATACCCTACGGCCAAAGTTCTCTATCCGGGCAAGGACGATTTTACCCCTGCCAACAGGCAAGAGGTCTTTTCAAAAATCAAGAACAACAACTGGGACTGCATCATACTCACGCACGACCAGTTCGCCAAGATACCGCAGTCAGAAGAGACTATGATAAATATATTCACGGAAGAGCTTGCCGATGTGGAACGTAACCTTGAATTTTTGGAGCAGTCCACTATGCGTTACCGTAGCGGAAAGATGCAGGAGGGGTTAGAAAAGCGCAAACAGAACCTTGGGGCTAAATTACAAGAACTGCGTATGAAAATCAATAATCGGAAAGACGATGCTGCGGACTTCCACACAATGGGAATAGACCATATTTTTGTAGATGAGTGCCATTATCAGAACTTTTAGGAATTTCCGATAAAATTATTCAATTGTTTAGCAATCATTTGTTTTGAGTCTTAATCAGTTCTGATTATATTCCGTCTATAATTGTAGAATAACATTCAAACAAGATGCGATTATGGACATATTTAATCTGAATGAAAAAGTCAAAGGGCTTGTTTCTTATTTACAAGACACAGGTTATTCAGCCATGTACATAGACTATGTGAAGAAAATGGCTGAGTGGTTATCGGGCAATTCCGAACATTACAAATGGAAGAGTCTCGCCGATGTTGAACCGACACTAAAAGAATTGTGGTCCAACAAGTATACTTGCAGAAACAAGGTACGCCTGTTACGTGTAATCTGCCAATATATCGAGAATGGATTATTACCCGACGGATGCAAACACTACATCAAACCTCACCACTACGAATTGCTTGGCGAAGAATACAGGAATGTAACGGACATGGCTTTCAACGTGGTAGGCAGGCGTTGCAAATTTTCAACAAACGTGAAGTATGCGCTATCTTCGTTCTTCTTCCGGTTACAGAAAGTGTACGCTTCGACCTTCGCAAGAGCGAGATTTCAGAGCTTGAACGTATGGGTCTTGTGCCGATGGTGAACGAGTACAGTAAGGTTATGGCTTTCTCTGCCAAGACATTATTTAATGGAGATAATCTTGGCTTGCAGACCTACTCCGTAGTTCGTGTATTCGACTATATAACGAAGGTACTGATTGACTTCCTGAACCGTCGGGCATTTGAAAATTGGACTACTCGCACGGAAGCAGATCTACGTGGTCAGGTTGTGAAATTCCTCGATAGTGTAATGGGTCCGAACAAACTCATCGAACGCTTCAAGGTTATGAAGATTGAACAAGACCCGAATCAGAAAGACCGTGTGCTTCTTGACATCCACATCACACCGTATTTCCCGGCAAAAAGCTTCGTGATACAGCTTGCCGGTCATAAAGGCGATAATCCGGAGGATGCTATTTGGGAAAGCGAATATCATCAAGAATAGTATTGAATAATTTTAAATTTACAGATGGGCATAGTTATGCCCATCTGTAAATCATTTATCAGGGTCATGTGTTGCTGAAATTATATGTCTTATTATTGAAATCTTTACTTATATGAAACTCCGAGATGTGGATATTGTTATTTCTGGTACAAAAACTGGGGATACCTATTATGCAAAATCTTATCCATGCAGTGATATGGATAAGAATAGCAAAATAGAGCTCTATGGAGTCCCTGTATATTATGTCTATATCAAAGGTACTGATGATAAAGGTCAAAGTGTAAAATATACATGGAAAGCATTACGCTTCATGCCGTATTATAACCCACCAAATTTTAGTTCTTATAAAACAATTGGATGGGTTAATAGTGGCTTGCATAAGCTCAATAGGCAGCCTGCGCCAGAATATAAAAAAGCCTATGAGGTACATAATACATATTCTCAACATAATGGTGCAATAGTTCTAAAAGGAACTTTTTACATTCACGCTGGTCCTGAAGATCTTACTCATATTGGATGGGGAGCAGCAGGGTGCGTTGAAATAATAGGAAGTTTTAGTGAGTTTAAAGATCAAGTAAAAGAATTATCGGGGTCAACTCAAGTTGATGCGGATAGTGCAATTTCTGAATTAGTTTTTTATAAAAAACTTTATATAGAAATTGAATATGCTACTCCACCCAATATTAAAGCAAATTTTTATAAAGAAGTTAGTATAAAAAGGAGATAAGATTTATGTGTAACATAAAATATATACTATGTACTATATTTTGTATGTGTGCATATCTTCATGCTGCTGCAATCTGTAGCGATAGTATATCTGATAAGTTTTCATATAAGGTACTTGAAATTCTCAATTATTGTTGGGATAATAATAATATTGTCTATGAGGATACTAATTCCAAAGATACTGCTTTATTTGTCTCGTCTCATAAATACATAATCTCTCCTATTTTAAACGCTTTTTGTAATAATGTGAACGAACAGACAGAGTTGGCTAAGATCGGATATTGTTGTAAGCATTATCTCATTAAAGTCCCAAATAAATCAAAGAAAAATATACAATATTACTCTATAGAAATCAATATTCTATCTAATATAAAGAGCCATGCCCCCATAACCTCAAAAATAGAAGAATTAAAAAAACAGGACTATGCGATTATTGATATTATATCAGAGGCTCCTGTTATGTGTCTTGTTTTTGTGGAAGCTGATTATTTAGTAGCCGTAACTTATAATATGTTCTACGATTTTGATGATGTATTATCCTTTTCGAAATTCTTTGTAAAAGAACACTTCTCAACAAAATAATTAGATGTCATTACACAGTGAATATAAAACGTAATACATCCTCTTTCAAAGAAAAAATAGAGTTTCATTTTTCGATATATAATGCTTCTTCATTCTTATAATTCTCACATGAATAATCCAACATGAAGTTTTCTTTATATGAAATCATTAGGGTCTCATTTAAATTGACTTCTCTTATCGCAACCGGAAACTATCAGGGATTTAATGTAGATGTGCAGCAAGTTTTCTTCGTGTAGAAAGTGCTCTTTTTTCAAATTGGAGATTTTCCCATAATATAGCAATAAATAAGCAAATTAATACGTCTATTATTGAAATGCAAATTTATTGGCAACGTAGTTTTTATATTCTGTCTATTGTTTGTAAAGCATAAAAATGTATATTTGCAACAGCCCCAATTGCTCTATATCAAAACAAATGAAAAGAGAATGGAATAGCTGTATAAATACTTACAGCCTACCTTGGGATATTATCGTCAATTCAGAAAAGAAGAAGTTTATCGAAAGCTAAAATAAAAATATTTCCTTTTACTGATTTTTGCAGATTTATTTTTATAACATATTATATAATAGTGAAACAGAAAGAAAAGAAAGTTCGAAATAGGAGGACAAATGAACAAATAGACAAGGAGGTAATATCCGAACTTGAAAAGCTTGTAGCTGAATACGGTTTTGGTAATGTCAATTTGAGTGCATTGATGAAAGCTGCAAACATAGAAGCTAATGTGTTTTATAGAAGATACGGCTCGATGGACAATCTTTACGACAGGCTTGCCAAGCAGTATGATTTCTGGATCAATGATGCTATTGACGTTTCCAGCCTGAACATATTGGGACCTAAAAAGTTTTTTGCGGAAACATTCAAGACCCTTTATAGGAACTTGTCTGATAACACTGTAATGCAAAAGTTGTTACTTTATGAAATGTCGGTTATCAATGAAACGACAAAGAGAACAGCAGAAACACGGGATATTATGAATCTAAATTTGATTGCGTTTTATGACAATCTGTTTAAACCGGCGAAAATCAATATTAAAGCTATTATGGCGAATCTGATTGGAGGAATTTATTATCTGATACTTCATAGGAGGTGTGCGAAAACCTGTACAATAGATTTTAGTACTCAAGAAGGGGAAAAGGTCTTTTTCGAATGGATAGATTTTCTAACAGATGCCATTTTTGACAAACTGGAAGCGTATGAAAAGAATAGAAAAGCAGCTCAAGAAATGTTATCAGACGGCATAAGTGAGTTTAAAATATGTAAATACATGGACATCAATAAAAATGACTTAAAAATGTTACTTTCAAATAGCCATAGAAATTCACGAGAACTTTCAAAGGAAAGCTAAAAATTTTATTTATAGTACATATCATATTAATAAGTAGAATACCATAAAATATTCGCAAAACTCCATTGCTGCGTAAATCCCTATCCGGATACTTTGTATTAATAGCGGTCATTATCTGTATAGCCGTCGTGTGTATCCATGAACATATAAGTGATTATGGACTTAATAGTCTAATCAGGCCATTGGAGCAAGGGGTATTTGACGTTAGCTATTGTCGGTTACTTTTATAATTTTTTTCTATATCCCTCTGTATAAGGACTGATAGGCTGCTACAAGAAAAATCTGACACGCTTTGTGTAGCGCGTTACATAAAATGCGTCAAGTTATTTTTCAAAGGGTACACGAACAGACTTGAAATTGCGGATAATGATATAACTATATCACTATTCACAGTTTCAAGGTAGTCTTTGGAGCTTAGTCCTGCATGTCCGTTCTCCTGTTTTATTATTCCCTGCTTTAGCGTTTTCTATTCCTTTTTTATATACTTCTATTTATCGCTTTTCTGCTGCCGTGCAACCTGCCGTGGATTGAATTTTTCCGCAAAGGTAATCGCCAGTCCCAGTCGTGTCAATGCCGGCATTCAGCCGCAAGTGAAGCGCAAAAATCTTCCTCTCCGCTGGTGAGCGTATTTTTCCTCTTCAGCCTTGCCAAATTGTTCCTGCCGCCTTTGGATGCAGAAAAAATCATCCCGGAGGTCGCAAACAGGCCGAATAGAGGGAAAATAAAAAAATTATAAACTAAGGTAACGGTAGGATTAACCACCTGCCACAAAAAGAATTTATTATGTTATACGTTCACACAATTGGTCGCATTGGCAAGGATTGCCAGGTTATTACTGGAGCACACGGTTCATTCATCGCATTTGATATTGCGGTAGATGACTATTCACATGGGAACAGCATCACTACTTGGGTAAGGGTACGGAGTAAGAAAGAGAACCATATTCGACTATCCGAATATCTTACCAAAGGACGGTTACTGCTCATTGAAGGGACACTTTCGGCTTCACTGTGGAAGGATAAGGATGAAAACTGTCAGATTCAACTATCTATTACGGCAGACGCATTGGAGTTCATCAATACCGGAAAGCGTGAGGGTACAACTTCAGAAGCAGAGAGTCCGACAGATGCCGCAAGCAATGTACCTGTACCACCGGTAGCTATGCCGCAAGAGGACAAGGAAGACTTGCCGTTCTGATGATGTGCATATAGTATTGAACAACAATAAATACTAAATGTAGTATTTACTAATTATAGTAAAGTAGGAAGTTAGTGAGTTACCTATTACTGAAAGTAGTATTTACTACATTTAGTCTATTAGTATTTTAGTATAGTAGTAAATACTAAAATACTCTTTTTAGTAAAATAGTATATACTAATTATAGTATTTACTAAGAATAGTATTTACTAAGAATAGTATTATCTTTGTATCGCATATAAAGACATCAAATTATGACAAAAATTATAGCTGTTTTGAATCATAAGGGTGGGGTTGGCAAGACAACTACCACCATCAATCTTGCCGCTGCTTTGCGACAGAAGAAAAAGCGTGTACTGGCTATCGACATGGACGGGCAGGCAAATCTTACAGAATCGTGTGGTCTCTCCATTGAGGAAGAACAAACGGTGTATGGGGCAATGAGAGGTGAATATCCCTTACCGGTTATCGAACTGGAGAACGGACTTGCTGTTGTGCCGTCCTGTCTCGACCTGTCGGCGGCAGAATCCGAACTGATAAACGAGCCGGGACGTGAGTTGATACTGAAAGGTCTGATTACGAAGTTGCTTGACAGTCGGAAGTTTGACTACATCCTGATTGATTGTCCACCTTCACTGGGCTTGCTGACACTCAATGCCCTTACCACAGCGGACTTTCTGATTATTCCGGTGCAGGCACAATTCCTCGCCATGCGCGGAATGGCGAAGATTACAAGCGTAATTGAGATTGTCAAGGAACGCCTGAACCCGAACCTGAGTATTGGTGGCATTGTTATTACCCAGTTTGACAAGCGCAAGACACTCAACAAGAGCGTAGCTGAAATTATCAATGACTCTTTCTGTGACAAAGTGTTCAAAACGATTGTACGGGACAATGTGGCACTGGCCGAAGCTCCTATAAAGGGAAAGAACGTCTTTGAGTACAATAAGAACTGCAATGGAGCCAAAGATTATATGGCTTTGGCACAAGAGGTTTTGAAATTAAAATAAGACAATATGGGCAAGAGTGATTTATTGAAAGACAGTATGAAAAGCGGACTGGACGGATTGCTGTCATCCACGAAGAAATCTCCGCAAAAGAAGGAAGCCACACCGCTTAAAACTGAAAAAGAGCCTGCGGTACATTGCAATTTCGTTATCGACAAGAGTGTTCATACGCGTATGAAATTCCTTGCTATTGAGAAGAATATGTCATTGAGAGACATTGTAAATGAGGCGATGAAGGAGTATTTGGAAAAAAACGGTAAGTGAGGGTATGTTCCTCGCTTCCCGTTCTTTTAAATCTGTGACTTCTGTTAGTACGTTATGTCGATATGTATTGCTACATATCAGTCATTGACAACCCTTTGTATGACAGGGAATAACCTTTGAACTCTCCCGTTGCACGCATGAAAGCGGCTGCTTTCGCTTCCAGTTTTTCCATGTCGATATTTTCGGCCTTGCGTTTGACTTCGAAAAATGTCGCCGTATCGTCCAGTTCGTTTTCAGCTACTATGTCTATTTCGTTCTCACCCTTGCGGTCCCACCAGCCTCCGATACGCGTATAGACTTGCCGTTCTATCAGTACACGCTTAAAGTAACGTTCAAGCATCAGACCGCTGAAAGTTTCATAATCCCGACCTATAATCATCTTCACACTTCCATAGTTCTCTATCTCCAGCATATAGCTGTACTTGTAGATGAAGCGGAACCAGAACGTGAAAAAATTATCCTCGATGACATACCGGACATTCTTGGCGGAACTCTTCTCGAACAGCGGTTGCTTCTTCGATATGATTTCGTATTCTTTTTCCAGCTTGGTAAGATAACCGCCGATTTCCTTGCCTACCACGTTTTCAATTTCCGAACGGGATGTTTTTCCTCGTGCAATGGCCGATAGTATGGAGAAATAGATTCCGTAATCCTTGCCGAACTCTTCGATAAGAATCGCTTTACCCTCGCCCAAAAATATGGAGTCGGCCTTTATAATCTGGTCGAGCATAGTCGTTTTGGTTGTTGCTCCTGCATCCACGAGTAGTTGTACATACTTCGCCACACCGCCCGTGAAAGCGTACAATGCCAGCAGATCTTCCGCCGTGTAGCCGGGGTTGTATTCCGAAAGAATATCTTTCAGAACAGTTGGGGTAAACGGACGCACAGTCATAAAGCGCGACTGCCGGTTATACAACGGCTCTTTCTTATCCTTGAATATCTTTGTCATCATGGAATAAATCGAACCACAGACAATCAGGTTAATACGGGACTTCGGGCTGTATAGATCCCAGATGCGCTGCATATCGCTGAACACCGATTTGTTCACACGGAAAAACTCCTGGAACTCGTCGATAAAGAGTGTGATGGGACGTTCTGCCGAAAGTTTCATCAGGTACTCGAACACATCGGTAAAGTGTTCGGCCCGCCCCATGGTTGGGACTCCCAACTTGTTCTCTATTTCAAGCCGGTAGTCCTCACACAAATCGCCTTCGGCTTTTCGGGCAACAAAGAAATAGAGAATCGGTTCGTCCTCGTATGCCTTCCACACGAGTGATGTCTTACCGATACGGCGACGTCCCGTTACCACTGTAAACTGAGCATTGTTTTTGGCCATTTCGCGAATCTTGCGAAGAGAGGCTATTTCTTCTGTCCTGTCAAAAAATCTCATATCCTTATCCTTTTTTATTGATGTTTCCGAAACGGCTGTTTCCGAAACGACTGTTTCGTTACTGCAAAAATAATGCAAATTTCTGGTAAAACAGGCAATTGATACAGATTTATTTAACGAAATGGCTCAAAGGATTTTTATCTGGTAAGTTCCATTCCTGTTTTACACCGTCTGGTCTTACGTCCTTCCGCTTGTCCCGTTGTATCGTTAATCATCCCTTTATAGTTCCATCCGTTTTACCATCCGCCTTTCAGCGTATTCTTCCTTTTCTATATTCTTTTAATGCCACTCATCCGGTCCATTCCTGCCATCACCGGTTGGTTTTCCAGACGCAAAGGTGGACTGCCGCGCTTGATTCCGTCGCTTTGAAGTGCATTTCCTATAAAATTCTTCCTTTCTGCGAAAGAGTAATTTTCCGGAAAAAGCGTCGGAAATCGCTTATTCGTCAGTCCTTGTAAAGCATCTGTAAATCCCAAGCGGTTCAGGCAGAAAAGAGAACCGAACAAAGGGAAAATAAAAAATTAAATATTAAAACCAATTAAATTTTTATGATTATGGAAGCAACAGCAATTCAATCAGTAGAGAAAAACATCACAATGGTAGCATTGGCAAACGTGCAGCCGAGCAATTACAACCCACGTAAGAATTTTGACGAAGCGAGCCTTGCAGAACTTTCCGAGAGTATTCGTCAGCAGGGTGTGTTACAGCCTATTGGAGTACGCCCAATAGAAGACAACCGCTTTGAGATTGTTTTTGGAGAACGCCGATATCGTGCCTCCCTCATGGCAGGATTGGAAGACATTCCGGCTGTCGTTATGGAAATTTCAGACGAAGTTGCCGAAGAAATGGCGGTAACTGAAAACCTCCAGCGCAAGGATGTTACCCCGATAGAGGAAGCAAATGCCTACCAAAAGCTCATTGATAGTGGTCGCCACGATGTGCAGTCTTTGGCGGTGCAGTTCGGTAAAAACGAAAGCTATATCCGCACACGCCTTAAATTCGTTTCCTTAATGCCCGAAATCGCACAGCTTTTGGAACAGGACGAAATCACAATCAGCGTAGCGAGCGAAATTTGCCGTTATGGGGAAGATATTCAGAAAGAGGTGTACAACAAGCATCTTAAAGAGGGGGTGCAGTACAATAGTTGGCGAGGAATGAAAGCTTCTGATGTTGCACGGAACATCGAACGGCAATATACTACCGACTTGGAACGATACGCATTTGACAAGACCCTCTGTCTGTCGTGTCCTCACAATACAAATAATATGATGTTATTTTGCGAGGGTGGTTGCGGAAATTGCGCCAATCGTACTTGCCTTGCTGAAATGAATGCAGCATATCTCACGGAGAAAGCCGTGCGCCTTATGGAAGAACGCCCTGAGGTATCCCTCTGCTATGAAAGTTTCAACAGCAATGAAGCCGTAGTAGAACGTCTTACCGCCATGGGTTACGAAGTGGAAAGCCTTAACTATTATGCAAAGGCATATCCCGAGCAGCCCGAAGCACCCCGAAAAGATGAGTACGACACCACCGAAGAATACGAACAGGCACAGAGCGAGTTCGAACAGGATTTGAACGATTACACGGAAGAATGCGAAGAAATCCGTACCCGAAGTGAAGCAGGTGAAATCATCCTTTATTTCCGTATTGAGAGCAAGGACATCGTACTCTGTTATGTTCCGAAAGTTACCTGTACTACCAATGACACAAAACAGGAGCAGACGCTTTCACCGGTAGAGAAGTTGGAAAAGCAAGACAAACGCAACAAGGAAATTGCCCTTGAAAAGACTGTAGAGGACACAAAAAAACAGATTTTGGAGGTTGATATGTCCGATTGCAAGTTTGGGCAAGACGAGGACAAGATGATTTATTTCTTCTTGCTATCATCCCTCCGCAAAGAGCATTTCGAAGCGGTAGGTATCGAGGAAAAAAAGCCTTATTCCTACCTTACAGATGAAGAAAAGATAAACATCATTGCCAACCTCACGAGCAAGCAGAAAGCGATTATTCGCAGGGATTTTCTAATTGCTAATTTCAAGAACGCATACGGCAACAATGCCATTGCATCCCTCTTGCTTGACTTCGCACAAAAACATATGCCCGACCTGTTGGCAGACATCAAGAACGGACATAATGAAGTGTATGAGAAGCGTCACCAACGTATCGAAGAGAAAAAAGCCGTTCTTTTGGTGCAGGAACAAGCAAAGCAGGAAGCGGAGCAATCTGACAAACAGCAATCCGAAGTAGGGATGCAGACCGAAGAACAGCCACAAGAGGAAGATATTGCAGCTTAACCATAATCAGTAACCAACGAATAGAGGGTAGAGTAATCTGTCCTCTATTCGTTCCTAATTTGTAATTAGATTAAGGTGAAGATGTTCACGGACAACTGCTCCAAACCGTTGTCGGGCGGCGCGTCTGCCGGGCAAACCCGCCATCCGCGCGATTATGCCTTTTCTATCCCATTTATAGCTACCTCCCGATACCCCGCCGCCACCCGTCTCCATTTATACCTATCAGTTTCCTCCTTTTTATCTTTTCCATCTTATTCCTTCTCCGGTCCCTTCCTGTCCTCGCCGGTTGGTTTTCCAGACGCGAAGGTGGACTGCCGCGCTTGATTCCATCGCTTTGAAGTGCATTTTTATAAAATTCTTCCTTTCTGTGAAAGAGTAATTTTCCAAAAAAAGCGTTGGAAGTAGCTTGTTCGTCAGTCCTGTAAAGCATCTGTAAATCCCAAGCGGTTCAGACAGAATATAGAACCGAACAGAGGGAAGAAAAATAAATCATTAAAATTTCATGACAATGGACAACATCAAAGAAAGCAAAGAGTACAAACTTGCCAAAGAATGGGAAATGGCAGTGAATAGTTTTAGTTTCAATCCCAAGCGTTTTGCAGCCGCTATACCTGATATGCACCCCACACTGCAACAGAGCCTCTATAGGTTGTTTAAGGAGTGCATCATTGTGATGGCGGATGAGACACGTCGCTATGATGACCGCAATCGTGCATCACATGAAGAAGCAAAGTGTCTTATGGAATACCTCAAGACAAATGGAAAGCATATCCCATTAAAATAATAAAATAACAAGCGTATGAAAACACAAGAAGTACAATTTGGTGGCAATAACTATCCTTGCCGTGTGGTGGAATCCAACGAGGGTGAAGAACTCCTTATCGGCTCGATTACTTTGCTCGATGCCCTTCAGCCCGGTAGTTTCAACGATGCAAACGAAGGCTTCGCAAGCAAGGAAGCCGAAAGAATCTATGACGAGGTTTTCTTCTTTACCGACATGGCAAACCTGCGACTGACAGACGTAGAATTGGTTGCCGAACTGAAAAAGGACAACCCGGAATGGTTCGAATAAAAAAACAATAATCATCTTAAAAATAGCATAGTTATGGAAAAAGAGTATGTAATACAAATAGCACAGACCATTCAAGAGCAGTTGATAGGACTTACCCCTATGCCCGTCCTCATGTCATGGGGTATCGCAGAGTTTGCAGCCACCATCTTCAAAGACCTGCCTGCACTTCGTATCAAAGTAAACGGACTGTTACACACCGGATACGTCATTATTGCACTTAATGGGTCGGACTATTATGAGGTATATCTGTTGAAAGGCAAAGATGCAGAGTGTGTCAGAAGAAGTTTGTTACAACGAGTTAGGGGATGTCATTGACAGGGCAATTGAATGCGGTACTGACAAAGAGGAATACGAAAAAATTGCCATCAGCAACTCACCCAATTATTAAGCAGGTAGCTCTCCTGATAAACCAGAAGAAGAGATTAGTTAGTAGTAAACCGCCAGTACGATTGTACTGACGGTTTTGTTGTTTTATTTACATTATATATCAGACAGCCGGATTTTTATTTCGCGTTGCGCTTATTCTGAACGTCTTTTATCATCTCTTTCACATCTTGCCCCACTTGTACGAAGTTTTTATATAGGATGCGCTCCCGTTCCTCTCTCGACTTGAAAGTGTAGAACTTCGGCAGCGGCACATACGCTGCTTCTTCTTTCTTGATTTCTGCCATATCAAAATCTGTTTTGCAGAAGAACTTTGTAGTCTTGAACTCTTCCGATTCTTGAATATTCATTGAACCGCCCATACCTGTTTTCGTCTTCACAAAGTCCCGTGCCGTCTGACCGCATATCCATCCGGTTGCCATATCCGAGATTTTCGAGGCAGGCACAAGGTTATCCATATTCTCATTGAGATTGATACTTGTTTTGTCCCGGTCAATAGTCACGCCTTTTTTGACCTGGACCACCTTGCCGAAGATGTCGTTGGACAACCATTCCAGCGTTTCTTTGGCACGTGCCGAGCCGCTTACCACATTACCTACCGTCGTAATGATCTTTTGCATACCTACCTTACCATAATCGGCTTCCAGTTGCGGTAGTTCCTGAAAGCCGAGCGTTACACTCACCTTATTGCTTCGCGCCGTACCTATCAGACGGTCTATTTTGTGAAAGTAAAGTGTCGGTAACTCGTCCACTATAATACTCACAGGAATATTTTTCCCCTGCCCGGTATTCACACGGGTAACGAGACGGTTTAGGATAAGAGCGTTCAATGCACCGATGATGGATTCCATTTCCGGGTCATTTGCAATCAGCAGGTAACTCGGATTCTTCGGGTCACTCACCTTCAGGTCGAAGTCATCGCCATCCCGGTGGAATATCCAGTAGCTCTCTTTGGTTGCCAGACGCGAGGTATAAACACGTAACGTGCCAATCATACCCTCCAATTGTTCCATTGCCTTATTTTTGAAAGCTGTCTGGAATGGGCCAAGCAGCGGAGCAACCTCATTGTCAGTTTCCAGTACCTCGAAAATCGTCTGATAACTTTCATTCAAGAATGACAGAATATGTGGCATGTCCGAATACTTTCCCAGCCAGTAGGCCGGTTCCACGATATTGCCGCCTTCACGGTCACGCACGATACCTGTCGGTTTCCAGAATTTGGTCTGCGGATCTTGCTGTCTTTCCGCATATAGAGGCTTGCCGTTGGCATCGTAGGGTTCACGTTCATAATTCACGAAGAAGTAGATACAAGCGGCAAGGAAGTTTACCGCCGAGGTTTGGAAGAACTGGTCGCTTCCGCCGCCTCCCTCTTTCTTACCCTTTTGTAAGCTTTCCAATAATGTTTCCGCCGTTTCGCTGGCCGCCGCAAGATTGTTGATGTACTTTGCCTGAATTGGATTCACCCGACGGCTGTACTCCACATCCACAAAATTAATCATGTTGAACTTGCACCCTTGGGGTACTCTGCCCAGTTTCTCGTTCTTCTTGTAATGGTAGTAGAGCTTGGTCGCCAATGTAGGAAACTTGTAGTCATACACCACCATGGCGAAACCTTTGGCCGAATGCTGTCGGATAAACGGCTCTATGATACTGAAAGTCTTACCCGATCCCGGTGTTCCAACTACCCATGTTCCTCGAAAGCAGTTGCTTACAGAAATCCACCCCTTACGGAATTTACCCTTATAGTAGTATCGCATGGGGATGTTTACGCTGTATTCATTCTCGACTTTTTCTTCACATTGTTCAAAACTTTCATTCTCGAAGTTGAAACGGTCTTTCATCAGTCCCTCCTTGATGAACTTTGAAATGTTGTCTAATGCGATATGTACCAGTACTACGCCAGCAATGGAGGCAATCATATAGAGAATGATATTCAGAGGTAAGGTATAAAGCCTTGTTTCCATCGTATGGCCGAACAGCCATACGGAGAGTACGAGCAGCAATAACCCACTCGTCAATGGATACACCACCTGCCGGCGTGCGTTGAACTCCAGATGCTTCTTGTTCCGCGTTCCGACACAAGTGATGCAGATAAGCAGTACCGTTGCGATTTTGCTGTACACAAGATTGCCGTCGTGGTAAATCATCCATTGTTTGATGCGTCCGTGAATGTCGGTCAGTATGCCGCCCCAGTGGTCGAGCATTGCAGGGTCAATGGCATATTCAAAGAACTCCAGCAGCACGGACACATATACCACTGTGCGGAATATTTTATAGAACCCTTGCAATTCCTTACTTTCTTCCATAAGTCAGTCTGTTATTAGTCCTTGTTTTCTACGATACCAATGATTACCTACTCTGATTACATCCATACCGAACCATGCACCATTCTCGTTCAGTTTTGTTTTTATCTTATCAAGTGTTACCGGACCGATACCCCAGATTTCCATGAGATATTGCTCGTTAAGATGAATCAGGTCTCCGATATATAATATTCCATGAGATTCAAGATGGCTTTTGATGGATGGGGTAATACCCAAACTGAATACCGGTTCCGAGAGATAGTGTACTTCTTCTGCCTGAATGTTATTCAGGGCTATTTCAAGCCCCACTTTGATTCTTTTGAGAGAATCAAGGCGTTCTTGCATCTTTTGGATGACAAGCTCGTCTTGCTGTATCTCATTGCGTAATTGGGTTGCTCTCTTTACAAGTTCGGCATTACTTCTTTTCAACTCTCCGTTAATATCCGCCATTGACAGATTACTTGTTTCAAGCTCGTTTCGTGTGCGGTCTAATTGCGTGACAAGTTCCTCCAGTCTGTCGGCATGACACTTCAAGATTGAATTTTTTTCATTATCGGCAGTCATTTCGTCCAAAAGGTAGCCGAACCTTTTAATTTGAAAATTAATATCTTCTTTATCCGATGCTATGGAATCTGCGAGTTTTGCCAGTATTTGTCGGCATGAATTACCTTTCATGGACTTATACATGAGGACAATTCCCAATATCATCAATGCTATGCTGAAAAATATATCCGTATCTTTCATATCTTTCTATCTTTTATTCGTTTATGGTAATTATGGGGCGTACTCTGTGCGCCTGTACTTTAGGTGTTTCCTGCATTGCACCGCTCCCCATGGAATAGAGCCATGCCTTGGCTGTCTGTTGCTTTTCGACTTCTGTGGATGTCCAGTACCAACAGTCGTTTTCATCCAGTGGTAACGGCTCACCGCCACATTGTTCGATGACAGGGTTGATTATCTTTCGCATGGTGTAGAGCAGCCGCATCTCTGCCACGGACGGTACATAGGCACTCTGCCCGTACCGCCATAGGTCGAAAACCGCTTCTGCCATTGGCGAAGCGGTTTCTTGTGTATCATACAGTGCGAATGTATTCTCATTGCCATCATAAGCCATGATGTCAGCCGATGTGCCTTGTGCGATGCCGAGGCTGTCGGCGAATGCCTGTGGAGCAATGTCCCACAGGTAAACTGCATAACCGTCCCCCTCCGTATCTCCGCGTTTTTCGGTATCGAAGACCACCGCTATCGCTTTTTTCCCCGATTGTTCATATTGTGCGTAAGGCAAGGCTGTTCCATCCTCGCAGAGGATATGTCCTGGACGAACTGCTGTATCGGGTACGTCTATATGCGTGTCACAGGCAGCGCAAAGCACGGCAGCCGTTGCCGCTGCCACCAAATGTATCTTTCGTATCATATTGCTTTCTTTTTTGTTTCCCTATTTTATAGGTAGTTTCACACCCAGCACGACACCTGCTCGCAGCACGTCCGCACCTTTTATCATCACATCGCTTTTCACTTGCCAATACAGTGTCCATCCGGCCCGTAGCACATAGTTGTGTTCGTAACCGAAGTGCAGGCCACCGAGGAACTTATTCATGTCGCTTCCGGCTGAAGCTCCGATACGCAGACTGCCATAGTGGTTGCGTCCCCGCGTCATGCACGGCTTGTAGGCCACGCCAAAACTGTAGCTGCGGTAGTTTCGCCAAAATGATTCCGGGCAGATATGCCCGCACGAAGCGCACTCTGCCCATTGTAGATAGCCGTTGACGAAGAACTCCCACATATGGCGATAGTTCATTTCGTGTTCGTAGGCGAGCGTTATATCCATGCCGTTCTTGTAGAGTAGCCCTGTGCCAAGCGAGAGGCGTCCGCTACCTTGTTGTGCATTTGCACTTGCAGCGATACACACGCAGGTAATTATCACGATGATTGTCTTTTTCATAGTCATTCCTCCTCCAATAAATCTGCATGGAACGAATCTGCCGCCAGTATATCCTCATAGTCGATGTTCAGACTGATGTTACGGCCACTAATCTGTTTCTCCGTCATTTCGATGGTCAGTAGCTTGTCATTGGGAAAGGTCATCTTTTTCACGACAATCACATTCCGATAGCCGTGTCTGAATGTCTTGCCCGATTCCAGAACCAGGGCAGGTGTCAGTTCGATAGTCTGTGCGTTGGTTGCCTTGGCGAGTTTCTTGTCTGTCAGCTTTATCCGTATCTCATCAATGTCAAAACGGATGTTCGTCTTGTTCTCGATGGAAAAGTCTATGAAGAAGTAGTCACCCACCGAGTAGATATTGTTCAGACGCATCACCATGCGGTGTGCTTTGGTAGCTACGTTGCGGATTTTTGCAGGTGAGTTCCAGATGCGCCGTGCATGATGTGTCATGTCGGCAGTGGACATTGAGACTGCCGGATTGTTGTACGCATTACGCTCTTGTAGCAATATCTCCTTATCTGTTACTGCCTCTTTCATCCTTGTGGTATAAATCAGTGCGTATTGTGTGCGGTATCGTTCCGTCACAATGGTGACGATGGCGAGTATTTCACCATCCTCGTGTCCGCTTTCCTTGGGCTTTAGGCGAATGATGTTGTCAATGGGCTGATCGCCCGCCACCTTGTCAGTGGAAATATCCACGAAACGCACCGGTTCCGATGCCGTGATGACAGTTGTTATCTGTTCGTTCACCGTCAGTTGTTCCATTTCTTCGTAGGTAGTTTGTGCGTTAGCTTTCGGTAAAATGGAAATACCTGATAGAAGCATAATGCCAAATAAATTCCTTTTCATTGAAATACAGAGTTATAATTGAAAATTCATGATTGCTTTATTCTCTTGCGAATTGATATTTGCCTTATCTGGGATGTCATCCTGCATACAACTTGGAGATTTGTCCGTAACATCTATCTGTTCGAATATGATTTGTTTCGGAAGTATTTTATGGCAGAAATAGCTGCTGTTGAACGGTACGTTTTTCCCTTTTCCGAACTGAATACGTTTATCGAACATGAGTAATTCCAGATCAGTATTCTGGAAAAGTCGGCAGGGTGCTACGTTGTTCAGCCAATAGTTGGACATCAGCAAGGCGAATGGTTTTCCGAGTTTCAGACAGCGTTCAAAGACTTCCACCTTCCGGCTGAAAGGAGGATTGGATACGAGTATATCCCATTGGGACGGTTCATAGTTGAAAAAATCCTGTCCGTTATAGATATGGGAATACACGACATGGAAACCGGCATCCTTGAATTTCTGCACAAACTCACTGCGCTTCGTATCGAAAGGACACCAGACTATCTTGCCTTCGGGTATATATTTGATAATGGGTAATACACCATATCCCGGTGTATATTTTTCATCTGTCGGATTCCCGTATAATTTTTTTAAGTAGTTTGAAGATTTCATAGGCACATGATTAAAAATATTTATATTGATTTCTTTTCCCTATTTCGCTTCATTTCTTTATCTGCCTGGCACGCGCCCAAGTACAACGTCCCGTCCGGGTCATTTGGATTTCACATTGCCAAAGAGTGCCCTTCTCCACTGTTTTGAAATTAACATTCCCGTATCTTGGTCCGTAAAAACCGGTATGTTTTTGAAAAGCGAATAAGGCAATCCTCCGTCTGTCTTCTGTTCGGAAGTTGCATATTAGGGCAAACTGCCCTCTGTGATGCCACCATTCGGTACTCACAAGTTTTCCGATAAATGTTTCGGCTTTATTTGGGGCTATATAGTCCGCATAATAAAGCCCATCCGTACCTTTGTGATATTCTGATAAATCTGTTTCCATGTCATCATCATTTTAATTCCTTTTTTCCTGTCCGTTCACTAAATACACGAAAGTTCCGTATTTCAACTTGACTTTGTTTTTCTTGATAGCTTTGCTAATGGCATTGCTTGTTTTCTGGTAGGCATTGTTCACCGCCTGCATCCCCCATTGTGCAAGGCTGTTTCCTGTTGTACTTCCCATACTCATGTTCATATTGCCCGACATTGCCCCGCTTGCTACATCCTTGCTCGTTTCCCGGAATTGGCTGTTGGGCACATACAGCCCCTCCATGCCATCTGTATCATAGAGTGAGAGACTCACTTTCACCAATTCGTCATTCACGAGGATGCTGCTGATATTACCTTTCACGCGCCCGGATGAGAATCCGCTTACCGTAGCGTACAGGTATGTTCCCTTTGCTATCACACACTCGCCAATCTCCACATCGTCAAGCAGGCGCAACCTCACGCGCGAGCCGTCCACCGCTTTGATGTTCTCGTCAATGATGGCTTGGATGAGTTTCGGTTCACGGACATTCTTCGACAGTGTGTTAAAGTAGTCCGAGGTTGTCTTCACCTTGCGTACCACCTCGCTGGGCGGTTCGTCCGCTGATGGCGTTTTCACAGCCCGGCTCTCTTCGTTGATGGTTCCGGAGGCTGCTGCTCCTTGTGGTGGAGCAATGTTGGCCGTGTCCGTTTCTGCCGGGGGTACAGTCGCGTTTTGCCCTCTCAGTCTCGCCTCTGCGAGTGCTTTTTCCAGTTCGGCAAGTGCTTCCTGTTCTCGTGTCTTGGCAGAGGCAATTTCCGCTGCCGCAGCTTTTTCCTGTTGTTCTTCCGTGAGCAGGTCGATGTCGTCCTGCGTGTATTTCGATTCATACTCTTCCTTGTTTTTATCGGGTTCTTCCCGGTCTATGTTATCTACAGCGGAGTAGTCCTGTATCTTACCCCATGATTTCGCCATATTCTCGTATTTGCTGCCTATGCCATCGTCCTTGATCTGTGCCCCCGGCAATTCGGGGTTCAGGAACTCCGTCGTCTGCAACGCCTTGTCTTGTATTTCTATCGTTTCTGTCTGAAACAGGTCGAAGATGAAATAAGACGTGCCGAGCAGGGGGAAATAAAGGATGGCGGGAAGCATATATTTCGGCTGGCGAAAATTGATTTTCTCCAATATCTTCATTATACATCTTTTAATTGAGTTGTACATATTTGCCTTCAATGGCACAATTTCTCAGTATCTCTGCGTTGTCTTCTCCGAAAGCTAATAGGATGCTACCGCGACTGGGAGAGTCACCTCGTGCTCCGTCTGGTCGGTAGAATCGGATGCGGTGGCGTAGGAATTTCATTCCCGTCGCTTTTGGGAAGATGACGTCCTGAAACATTTTGGAATCGCAACGGTTGAATAATAATGCAATGCCGTTGCCATGTTCTGCCAATTTCCGGACGAATAGCTCGATAAGAGGACGCGAATAGGGAGGATTGAGCCACACACGCCCTTCCCATATCTGGGACAACCCATCTATGTTCTGGTCATACATGACCTCGGCAGTCGGCCACAACGGACGGATGGGAGCGCAAGGGTCAAGGTCGAATTTGCCCAATGCGTCCAGTATCTCCTTTGGCGTGTACCATTCGTCTGACGAACGGACTGATTTTTCAAGCCGTGTATTCATAAGTATTCTTTTATTGTGGTTTGTCCCCTCTGTTTTTATGTTCCCTTATTTCGACTTCCTGCAACAGCTTGTGCCGTTCCCGAAGCACAGAATCCTGCATTTCCGTCGCCGTGCGACTTGCCGGACTGTGTCTGTACACAGTTACCAAGCGGTAGGCGTTCCATACGAAAGCTCCGATGACGAATGTAAAGACGATGACCAGAAACAGCGTCCGGTGTGCGTTGGCAAAGCCCTGCACCTTGGCCGCCGCTTGGTCGATGCGTGTCGCCTTGGCGAATTTATGTCCGGCCTGCACCTCTCGCTCGTAGCGTTCCTTGTACTGCGGGTCATCTTTGTCCGGCATCTTCTCGCCGAACAACATCCGTTTGAATCCTTTGATATTCATATCTTTGGTGATTTAATAGTTACTCTTTGTTTTTTGCTCGATATCTTTGTTCAGCAATGTGCGCCAGTTTACTATGAGCAGTCCATGCGGATTGTTGTCCGTTCTCGGCACACGTTTAAGTTGCCCTGCCGTAACCAGTTCGCGCATCAGGATATTACTCCGGCGCTCGATTCGCTGCCGACCATAGTAGGTGAACTCCATATTCTTTTTGTCAAAGGAGATACTGTCACAGAATATCGAGAACACCGCGCTCGTACCCAATATATTAGAGTAAAATCCCTTTTCCTTGAGGGTATTGTACTGTGCCAGTCCCGTCTCATCGACCAGGTACATCGCTTTTTCCATCGTATAGCGGATGTATTTGTCGTCCGGTGCGAGAGTAAAAAAGTAATGGTGAAACATTTCTACGTGGCTCTTGGCCTCCACGTCCAGTGTTTCGTCCATCGTCGTGCGGGTTACGAGTATAGGTACATTTCCGTCCAGCACATACACCTTTTTCTGCGCGTCCGTCACCATTGTCCGGGCAGTCCAGATACTTGATACGCTGATGATGATACACCCTGCAAGAAAAGCAGTGCAGATGATGCCCACCAGTCGGATTTTATTCTCCAAATGTTTGATGACCATATACCTTTATTTTTTCTTGTTAGACAATCGTGTGTATTCGTCATGTAACATTGTCATGACTGTATCATGCAACTCCGTCAGAAATTTTTCGAACTTCCCGTCAAAAAGCTGTGTGTAATCTTCCCGCATGATTACATGCACGAATATCCACCAGACACGGCGGTTTCGATTCTTGGCATTTTTCTGCAATTTTACCAGTTGCAGACGATAGGTAAGGTAAGTCATCATAGGGACAATATATCGGTTGTCCCATGTAATGGCTTCGTCCAGTTCTTCATATTCCGGATCAATTCGGTGGTTAGGTGCATAAACGAGTTCTTCGCTTATGCGTTCATTTGCATAGCGCACGAAACGCTCGTTCCTGCACCATTTCTCAATTTTCTGTTGTACATTCATCTTTTGGATATTTAATATTAGGTTTATCATTATCTCATCATCGAGCCGATACCGCCCGTAGCCGTCATTTTGGCCTGCTGCGCCACACCTTCTCCAAAGTTCCGTGTAGAGAAGGCCGTGTCGCCTTCAGGTATCATCCATGCTGCCAAGTCCGGCACGAGGTTTAGGCATTTCAGTGCCACGATACTTGCCGCCATCAAGTAGCCGGCGGAGAAGAAGCTGTTTTGCAAGTAGGCCGCCATTGTCTGTTCGCTTGCTGTGATTGCCGTCAGGTTTTCTACCTGTATGCACAGTACAATGTCGAATAACAGTAGCACATAGAAGCCGACGAAGTAGAGCATTGCACCATAGAAATGTACTGTCAGATACCTTATAAGCCACTTCGCCCATGCACCTTCCCATTTGGGCAACAGCGAGAACGCCCATTGTATAGGTCCGAATATTGTTAACATGCCCAGTAGGATTTGCTGGCAATAGATGGTAGCCCACCATCCGATACGATACACAATCAGAGCGATAAGCATGATGATTTTGTCGATACCTACGATGACTCCTGCCGTCAGTGAGGTAAACCACAGTTCGGCTGCGTCTTTCTCCATCTTCGTCACTTCGTCCACTCCGGTTTGTTCCATGGTCGCTTCTACCAGGTTCGGGTCGGAGGTACCCGTGTGAGCGACATCTGCCTGTGCTTGCAAGCTTTGGTACATCGTGTCACGTACATGGATAAGTTGCTGCACTTCCTCGAATTTGTCCGCTATTTGGGTGGCTTCTGCCTCGTACAGGTCATGCGTGTACGAGCCGATGCAGTTCGGGATGTAAGACAGGAAGTCAAGGAAACACCAACTGCTCCCACTGCCAGCCATACCCGTGTCTGCTGGCGGATACCACCAACAGAGGATGATTGAAACAGCCAAAGGACGGAACAGCTTCAGCACATCCAGTGGCTCATGTTTCACCATCATCTTGTACGCCATTCCCGCTGCCATCACAATAGCGAACAGGGCAGCCAGTGCCATGCACATTTGTAGTATCCACCAGAACGGTCCCTGCGAGCCGGTAAAAGTCGCATCAGTCAGGAACTCGTTCGTTTGAAAAATCACATCGTCTATTTCTTCTTCAAGGATATTAATACCGAAATCCGAGAGTATATTTCCGTCTGCCATACGTTTTTGTTTTTTCAGTTCCCTTTGTTTACTGTTTCATCTCCGTCGCCGCTGCCACCCGTGTTATTGCCTGATTGCGGGCCGCGCACGGCAAAGCGCGATTCGTGCCATCGGTTCACCGCATCGCGGACAATACTCTCCTTATCCAGAGTACGGTCAGCGGTAGCATTCAGTAGCGTACTTGTTATCGTAGTATTCTGCCGTTTGGCAAGGTAGCCGACAAGGATTTCGTTCTGTCGAGTTATATCCTCGTAGATGCGCAGATACTCTTTCTTCCGCTGTACGTTGGGCATATAGGCATCTTTCGTTGCATCAATGGCGCACTGGTAGATATGGTAATATTCCGTCCATCTGTCTTTATCCTCCGGTGTCCCCCCGACAGGCAAGATGCGGTCTATGTTTCGTTTGAACCGTACCATCTGTCCGTTGACCTTATCGCCTTCAGCGACCCATGCGATGTCCGCTTGACGGTCAGCCACGTTCAAGGCTTCTATCTTTGCCCGGCTCACCAATGCCGAGTCGATGGCTTCAGCTTCGTCCGTTTGGTTGTATAGGTTGACGCCCGCCAGTGTGCGGAACGACAGTTTGTTCTTGACTGCTGCCGACTTCTTATACTTGTTGTGCAGTATGGAATAGTAGAGGTCGGGCGAGAGTGCTCCCGTACCGGTTTCCATTACTGTTACTTGGTTTTGTTTCGGCGAATCGTGGTTATAGGTCACGGATTGTGCCTTTGCCGCCGTGGTTGCAATTATTGTAACCGTCACGAGTAAGAGTATTCTGTCCATATTTACTTTCGGTTATTTGTTATTAATCTTTCAAGACTCAATGTGTTTCAATCAGTTAATCACCAGGATTATTCCACATTTCTTTTTATATTATATTCATTTCTAATCCTTTCCTCTCCCCGCAAGAAGTGCATATCATCCTTTTCAATACAAATACATTTTCTATTCGTATGAATACAGGCGATTGCAGTGCTCATGCTTCCAGAGGCAAAATCAAGGACTGTGTCACCCTCTTTCGTGTATGTTTTTATCAGATATTTCAACAATGCGACTGGTTTTTGATTAACATGAATCGTTTTGCCCTCTGATTCCGCAGTTTTAAAATATTTCACACTTCGTGGGTATCTCGTTCCTTTGTTTTCATTTCTGAATGTAGGATTTGGTACCTTGTTTACTCCTGTCCAGTTACTTCCTCTCTTTGTACGATTCTCATAAGGCTCACCTTCCTCCATGATTGGATAATAAGGAGTTCTGCCGTTACAAAAGATACTGATTAGCTCATGCGCTTTTAGAGGTTGCTTTTTAGCAAGAAGGAAATTGCTTGCTTTTGACTTTTCCCATACCCAGTCGTATTTAAATTCGGCTAAATTGCCACAGCGTAAAAGGCTGCTGAACGGTTCGCTGCCAAATAAAGCCGTAGGCGCATTATCCTTTCTCACTCTTCTAATCTCCTCCCACATTTTCGAGAATGGTATTATCTTATCCCATTGCGAGGCTGTAATTCCGAAAGGTGGGTCGCATAGAACTAAATCAATACTTGATTCTGGGAGAAGAGGCATTACTTCAAGGCAATCGGCTTTATATAGCGTAATGTCTTTTTCAAAAACGATCTTTTTCATTACATCTTTTATTAATGTCCATTTGCCTCTTGGTTATAGGCCAGATAGACTTGTTTGTACTTAAAGTTTCTTTCTCTGTTTGTACTTCTCCGAACATTCAGGACGAAACGCTTTTCCTGCGTTTTAAGATATTCCTTATCAATTTCGGTGTATAGAAGTCATAATCATCATTATGGCATTATTTACCTCCTTCCTCTTTTACCGTCAATAATCCAGTCGTCCCGCATTGCGCCATCGTCCGAAAGCACCGTCAATAATTTCCCGTTTGGTACGTTCCCGGTAAATCTTCGATTTCCAGTAGCCGATACGTACCTGTATGTATCTCCATGTCTCGATGTATGCCCGGTTCAAGTGTTGCTCAATGCTGTCCAGCGACTTGTTCACGGACTCCAGTACCATCAGCAGGTCGCTGGTCGAGCAGGCCGCTGCGCCCGTGGCATACAGCACGAGGTCGCTCACCGACTTATAGAGGTGTTCTCCCTCGTTGGCGATGTCCCGTATTGCTTTTTCATTGATAGTCAGTATCAGTGCGTCTGACGGCTCGATGTTCCCATGTTTCAGGATTTTCTCATGGAAAGCCTCCAGCATGGTCTTATAGTCACCGATACGGTCACTTACCGAGCTGTAGGTATCCTTCACGTTCAGCACCGTCCACAGGGATTGGTACATCACGTCGATGACATCAAAGGCACGGGTATAGCGGTCAAGGTCGATATTTACTTCCTTGTATTTGCCCGTCTCCTCACGGCTGTACTCATGCAGCAGTTGGTTGCTGTATTCCAGCGTGCTTCGGGCCAGCAACAGGCTGCGTTGTTTTTTGTGGTCATTTATGTACGCTTCCACCGACACGATATCGAATGTCCATTGGCCCTTGGCGACATCGGGTAGTAGCGCAAGCAACGTAATGGCTATCAGTATAGTGCGTTTCATGGCCGTACCTCCTTTCTGCCACTTCGGGATGTCCGTGCGTTTTCTACCCAGCGGTCATGGCACTCTTCCACGAGTGTCAGCCTACGACCCTCGTCCGTATCGAGTTCCGGTAGCACATCCTTCAGTACGTCGATGATGTTCCGCTTGTAGTGCATCATCTTCTCCAAGGATACGAGGTCGGCGTATATTTTCGTGATACGTGAATCCACTTCTCGTGCGATTTCGAGGCGGTCACTTGACCAAAGCAGGTGGTACACGTCGCTGTTCGGTACTTCTTCCATAGGTTCTGTACGGGCATACTCGGTAGTGATTTTACAGTTGGGATATTCCCGTGCGATTTCCGATATGCGATTATTCACGATTTTAGTCTTTTCCTCGTTCGGCAGGTTCGGATCGAGTGTCAGTACATCGGCAACGTGCGTGTCTGTGTATGCCGAAGTCAATTCCCAACTGATTTGGATAATGGCACGGTGAATCTTGATACCCAGAAAGTATTTCGGCTTCCGTGCGATAGAAATAGTCGCACGGAACGTAATGATACCATTGATGTTCGGCATCGTCGCCTTACGGACGAATGTATAGCCGCTCCATGTACCTCCGTCCTGCCAAGTGAGGCTATAGGCTGTCTTGCAATCCTGCATGATAGCCGGTAGGCGGTAGTAATCATCTGTCGGCACATCGTTCTCTGCTTCCGCTTCCTGCTTCGCATCTGCGTACTCCTTCTGTTTTTGTTGCCACTCGGCAAGTTCGCTTTTCAGTTCCTCGATACGTGTCCGGTTGGAGTTATATTGTTGCCGGTAAGCTGCTGCGTCTTCCACGCTCGCCTCGGCAATTTTTTTCAGAAGGTCGGCGTTTTCCTTTTCCAAGGCACTAATCTGAGATTGAAGAACGGCGACTTGATTGTCCGCTTCCCGTATCAGTGCGTCCAGTTCTGAAAGGTCCAGTTCGTTCTCCGTTACCGAGGTCTGCATGACACACTCTTTGGAGTGGGCATCCAGTGAGCCGCCACACTTGCGACACTTGTATTGTGTCGAGCCTTGCCCCAGCGTCGCCCCGTCTGAACAGGTTACACTGATGGTCACGCTTTCGCATCCCTGCAATTTTGCGGCGTCCGTCGCCTGATAATAGTTCCGTGCATCGGATGCTATGTAATAGACATAGCCTTCCTCGTTGTCATTGAACTCCGAGAGGCGGGCATTGAGCTGCGCTTTGAACGTATTCAAATCCATCGAATAGGAGTCGAAGACATCCTCATAAACCACCTCCGTCCGATTCCAACTCTGTGTCACGTGTATCTCGTAGGCGTATGCCTTCTTTGTCTGTTTGTTACCCTTACTGATGATATAGGCCTGTTGTCGGGTATTGATAGTATAGGTGTAGCCATCGTTGCTATTGTTGAGCTGTTGCACTCGGCTTCTTGACCATCCGGCATACCGTTCTGAATTGGCGAGGGCCTGCTCCCGTTGCGAAGCGTTCGGATAAAATCCCGGATCACTCGTGTTAAAGCGTGTCCATGCGCCCCCATTCAATATGCTGTTGTCGTCTGTCGGTGGGTAGTAGTCGCATAGAGAAATGCTTCCTTGATCACGCCGTGCAATATACCACCGTTGCGTGTAATAGTTCCCGACAGCATTGTCCATATAGTCGGTCATCCACGATGTGAGGTCGTAATTGCTGAAATTGAACAATGCGGCCACGCTATCCTGACCGCCCACCATGTCGATTAGCAGACTGCCGATGTCATGTTCCGCCTGCTCGAAGAGAGTACCGTAGTGTTCATACAGGTTGCTGATTTCATTGACTTTGCCACCCAACAGGTCATGGAACGCACTACTTTGCAGTAGAGCGTCACCGAGGTTCTCCATACCTGATGTTGCCAGCCCTACGCCCATGTTATAAAGGTTGTCAATGTCGCCCTTTAAGTTCTCAATCGTGAAATTGCCCGGCACTTTGGTAAAGTTGTCCAACATCCGTTGCCAATCGGTACCGCCCAGTTCTGCGAGGTTCAGCAAGGTGGCAATGTCGCGGTCAATTTCCAGAAAAGCGATCTCCGAGAACGACAGCGTGCTGTTTGTCACCACACTTTCGAACTGCATACACAGGCTCTTCGTATCGTCGCACACTTTCATCAGGTAGCTGCCCCAGTGGATTGCTGTTTGTGGTGAGCGCAGCATCAGCTTCGCCACCACCCATATTTTCGGCATGATTTTTTCTGCCACCATGTGGTAAATTCGACGATAGTAGTAATTTTCCGTGCTGCTGCACCAGATGCCAAGGTCGGACAGAGCCTTGTGTTCCAAAAATTTGGAAGAAAATATCCCTGCTGCCGCCACTTCTGCCGCCGTATAGTGTTTCAGAATATCATCCACCTGCTCGCGGTAGTAGCTTTCGGCTACTGCCTCCGTGCCGAATGCTGCGGCCATGGCCGCCACGGTACGAGCGTCATAGTTCACGCTGTAATATTGTGCGTGAACGTGCTGTGTCAGGGCAGGCAATAGGATAACCCAAAAGATAAACAGCCGTTTCATCGTTTCAGACCTCTTTTATGTATTCCGGTTCCTTGTGATTGAAATACCACCGTTCAGATTCGATACAATTCTCCGTGACAAGTCGGCAGAACATATCATGTATGATGGTAGTATCCTTGATGGCCCTTTTGATCCGGGCTTCTTGGGAGCCGAACCATCTCAAAAAGAAAGGCTGGTTTAGATAAGTTTCGCGTACGGTCTGATAACGTAGCCATCCCAAGTCACTTAGTCTTTTTTCACTCATCGGACTACTGTTCAGTTCCCGGAATAGTTCTTCTCGAAACCTATTTTCATCGAAGACAGGTTTGCTGTTACATAGCCTGTCGCACATATCGTAAAACTCCTTTTCTTTGGGGTTTTCTTCATAATACCGGTTCAAATACACTTCCAGTTCTACATCGGACATACCCAACCGAAGGGAATACTCTGCCAACAACCGTTCGATGGCGGCTACTTTGTCCGGTGTCATGTCATCCATGCGGAGCAGGTTCTCCTTGGACAGCATACAAAACTCCCGGAGGGACAAAACAGTGAGTTCCGGATTGCTGACAGAGATTTGTTCGCGCGTCAAGCTGCTTTCAAACCCCATCATATTTATCCCGTAGCCCAGTGACAGGGTGATTAAAATCCTTTTCGTTTTCATTATGATGTTATTTTAGTGGTTAAGTTCAGTACACATCCCGCTTCATTAACTTTCTGCGCAAACGGCAATGCCTTGCCGATACCGCTGGTATTCCAGTCGCGGCAATATGCCTCGATAGCCTCTTGGTGGCTGCATTGTAACTCGCGCTTGTAAAGCTTCAGAGCCTCTTTCTCCGCTCGTTCGGTCGTGTAAGTCATGTAGCACTCGCGCGGTTCTTCCACGCCATAAACACCGCTGGTCGTGCCCCGACGGATAAACACCTCGCGGAAGAAGCTGCGTCCTTCCTTGTTTTCAAGGCGGTTAATGGTGAAAATTTTCTTACAGTCTACGTCCGTTAGGCCAAGAATCGTCTTGATGGTGTCGAAACGTTCCTTGAATTTGCTCTGGTCAAGCAGCATCACCACATCCGAGTTATTGATGATGGCCTCTTTCACGATTTCGCTGCCGATGATGTCTTGTATTTCCTGTGTCACCACGCCCACACTGGCCCAGAATTTACGCGCTGTTTTGTACATAAATTTAATGTACTCCGCCATCAGCGGGCTGGCGATGGCTTTGCCGGGTAGGTCAGGGGCATTACTGCCCCTTTCCCCCCTCAGAACCGTACTTG
>OKXB01000125.1_pt1 | contig 92608 bp, 87 predicted proteins | sample 1601731 | NCBI WGS metagenome assembly OKXB01 (sample SAMN04414077, study PRJEB24778) | human gut metagenome | material: faecal | host: Homo sapiens
TATTATATATTATATATTAATATAATACTGTTATTAGCTAACTACTTGATATTCAACATTGTTGTTGGTACAAAAAAGTGACAAATTATCAAGTTTTTGTACTTTTTTAGTCACAAAATATGACAAATTATCACTTTTTTGTACCTTTACAAAAACAATTAAATAATTATAATATGGACACAAATAGAGCTTTTATTAAAACTTTAAATGATTATTACGATGGTAATAACGATTGTAATTCTATTATTATTCCTAATACTTTTGGTATAAGAAAAGTTGATTGTGATTTAATTATAGGTAAAATCGATAATAAAGAAATTAGAATTACAGAAAAGATTTGTATGAATTTTAGTCTTATTGGTAATTATATTTGGAATTGTTTATCAATGCGTAGAAAATATCTTAATTATGCAATAATCGGATATATAGCTAATGCTATTAAATATAATAGCAATATTATTAGAATTCATCTTGATACTATAAGCTGTATTGTTGGAGCGGAATTAAATAATAGAATGTATCAAGAATGTTTAGCAGATCTTAAACGATATTCTATTATTAAAAATACAAGTGTTCGTGGCATGTATGAAGTTAATCCTTTAGCAGTATTTAAAGGAAGTGTTTTCAAACTTCTTGATATAGCAGAAGAATATGGTATTAAAGGATTTGTAGATGATGGCGATAAAGTTATTCTTGATAAGTTTGCTATAACAGAAGATAAAGAAGGTAAGAAAGTTAAAGTTATTCTTAATGGTAAATATCATAATAAATCTAATAAAGATAATAAAGAAGTTAAACAAATTAATTGTGATAATATTAGATATAGTTTTGATGAATAATAATCTGTTATATAACAGATAATAATTGTTTATAATATGGATTTTGTTAATAAAGATAATTATAATCAATTTGAAATTGTTATGCAAAATCATTCTTCTTATGATTTAGAACATAATGATTGTATTAAGAAAACATTTATTGTTAGAACTGAATTTATTCCTTTTAATAGTTTTATCGACTGTAATTTAGAACAGAAACATAATAATAATTCAGATTATAATCAATAACGTTGTATTACATATTATATCGAATATTGAAGTGAATATTATAGTATTTATAAGATAATACTGTTATAAGTTAAGTGCTTGATTTACAGATAGATATTAAATGTTAAATGTTTGTATATACGGATATTTAACTAAATTTTTAACACATAATGTTGGCGTATGCAGAAAAATATATTAAGTTATAGTTATCGACAATAGTTATCAAACTATTGTCGATTGTTGTTTTAAAGCAGATATAAAGCAGAAACTAACTATGGAAATAATCATAATTACAACAATAAGAATTATAAAGAAAGTAACAAAAAGTAATACTGGAGAAAATAATCTTGCTGAAAATAATAAAGATAAAATAGCTAATAAAGTAAATCAAAAAGTAAATAAAAAAGTAGGTAAATTAATAAGTTAACAAGCGAATTAATAAACTAATTAAAATATTAATAGAAATAATAGTATAAATAATAAAGATAAAAGAAGAAATAATGAAAGAGATAATAAAGTTGATGATAATAGAAATAATATAAAAAATAATAGAAAAATAATAAAGCTAATAATAAAAGAGAAGATAGTAGTTTAAAATTTGAAGTATATAAATGCAATAAAGTATAAAAATAATAGAGAACATGAAACAGGAGATGAAACAGGAGATGAAATAAAAGATAATGCGATTATGAAATTTGAGGTTTATGAATGTGCGAGGGGAGGTATGTAGTAGACTACCCCCGGTGCTATCGAAAAGTTTGAATACCCCCGTCATGAAAGTACCAAACACCTCATACTTCAACATAATAAATCTTGGTATAATAAATATTATACTCATCGCAGTGTTGCACTGCATGACACAGCTGATGTTATTACTAACACAACGCAGAGAGTTTAGTGAAAGACTAACATTGATAACTATGAAATTAAAATTAAATTTATTCAAGAAGTTAACAAATGAAGATAAACATGTAATAACGATTATTGCTGACTTAATTGGTTGTGCATTACTTGTTATTGCTTTATGTTATGGAGTTTATTGGTGTTTGATTTCTTGGTTATTATCGTAATTATAATATAGCTAATACAGCGAGAGATAATCTTGTTATATTAGCTATTTTTATTTATATTGCATACCTCATACAATAACATAATAAATCTTGGTGTACAACATATGGCGTTATTGTTGACACTGTTATTACTAACCAAACGCTCGGCAACCAAGTCGTTAAATTGGTGAGACTCTGAGAGAGAGCATTACAGTCATGGCTAATTCAAAAGCTGAAAACGAAGTGAGTGTTATCAACGTAGTTGTTAAAGCTGTTAGAGTTTACTCAACAGGCGACAATGTTCGTTATCGTGTTCAATTTGATAGTCCTTTTCAAGGCTATGCAAAAGACATGAATGGCGATTACAATCTTACAGAGATTGACTACATTGATTTTGTTCCTTCTGTTTTGATAGCTCAATGTCTTAACATTGTTGAAGGTCTTGATATTCTGTATACCAAGAAGAAAGAAGCCGGTCTTCGTTCTAATAGGGTTACAGGATTTGGGGCTGCTGAACTTCAAGCTGTTCTTCGTAATGCGAAAATGCAACTTGAACGTAAACATTTCAGTGCTGGCGAAGAATACGTTACAGCGGACGGCGAAGTTTGTACTCACGAACACGATGGCTATTCTACTTCTATTGTAGATATTCGTGTTACTGAACGTGTTCAGACAAAGCTCGATGACATGCTTGACAAGATGCTCGAAATCTAATTCGAGCTTATACTCCAATGGCAGGATTAAATTCTTGCTGTTGGAGTTTTTCAAACTCTATACCTCATACTATAACATAATAAATTTTGGAAACAAGTTAATATTACAATTAACAGTTCTATTAAGCCTTTTACTAATTATATTATTAATTAAAATTTTAAACCTATGGAAGAAAATATTAAAATCACAAATGACATTATTAAAGCTGTTTATGCTCATATCTCTAAAAGATATAATATTGATAATATTCAAGTATTTGAATTTATTACAAAACAAGCTGATATTAATAATCAAGCATGTAATGATTATATACTCGATTATTATAAGCATTTTATTTTAAAACCTAATGCAATATCTAATGGTATTGTTGATAAAGTTTTTAAATATATTGCTATTAAAACTAACTTAAGTAATAATGAAATTGATGAACTAATTAAAGATGAAGCAATTAAAGCTAATAAAAGTGTAGATGATTATATGCTTGATTATTATAATAACGTTATTTTAAAAGATAATAAAAATAATAGTGTTATCATTGAAGATATTGACAAGGTTAACTTTGAGGAATTAACTGAAACTGACAAAAAAGTTATTGCAAGTCGTAAATATATGTGTCACGAATATGTTAAAGAGATCGTTTATAAACTTAATGAGCTAATTAATAAAGATTTGAGTAATGATAGACGCGCAGTTGATGAAGCTGGTGTAGTCATGTATGCTATTCAAGCAATTGATAGAGATGTTGCTAATGCAGTTAGTGACTGTCAAAAGGTTTTAAAGTTAATGAAATCTAAATGCTCGTAGATAGCTGTTATTAGCTCTATATTGAACGATTGAATAAGATATGATAGAGAGTAAGGAGAAGAGAAAATGCGAAATTAAGCTATTTGAGGCTATTTAGAGCATTAGTGGCAGTAGCAATAGTAGGAACACATTCCACACCCTTGCTATCTTCTTTCTCTTCTCCCTCTTTATCTCTCTATTCAAGACTTCAGCATACTGTGTCAAACAACAAGCTAATCAAAACATCTTAAAACTTTAATTTCAGCTTGATTATTTTTATTTTTATTTCTATTGTCAATAATATTATTAACAATAGTTTAAACAATAACTCAAATAGCTTTATTTGAAACTTTTGTTTTAGCTTATGTTTTAACTTTTGTTTTAGCTTGTTTAATAACTCTTTTAAGAGCTTTATTTGCTTTTGTTTGATTAGGTTCGTCTTAAACAAGTTTAAGACTCACTCTTTAACTACGTATAACTTTATGTTATTAAGTTATAGTAAGTTACAGTTTATAACTCTTATATAAAACCTTTTGTGTAACACAATATAAAACTTAAACAGATATGATCAAATTAATATTATTAGGAATAATATATGCAGTGGTAACTGCAATATGTTTTGTAAAAATAAAACAAATAGGAGATTCAATAAAACTTAAAGATACTATAAAAATAGTATTATATTTAGCGGTATTTCTATTTACATCAGTATTAGTAATACAAAATTTATGATTATTATATTATTCAATAGGTTTAGCAACAGCTTTACTTATTGAATAATATATTTATTCACCTCATACAATAACATAATAAATTTTGGATATGTGATTGATAAGACTTTTAATAGTTTTATTAACGTTATCATTATAATTATCATTATTAACAATTAAAAATTATTAGTTATGGCTAAAGAAAATGCTGCAACTGTAGAACAAGTTAGTGTTCAAGTTGAAAATGGTGCTGAAAATGCAAGTAATGAAATGGTTAATGTTGGTTATCAAAACTGCATTAAGAAATTAATTGCTGCTGGTTGTAAACGTATTAATTCTGTTAGAATTAAAAACGTTAATTTTACTGAGAAAGATAACTATACTATGGTTAGCTTTACTCTTAGTAATCCTATTCGTGGCTTTGTAAGTAACGATAATGGTATTACTTATCAAGAAGGTATGACTAATACCTTATTTACTTCTTTATATGCTATAGTTGGAGCACTTAAAGAAGATGATGAACTTGGTTGGATGGCTAATGCTCTTCTTGATAATCCTCAAGCTCTTAACTTGATATTTAACGGAGGTAGTGTTGATATTCTTCAACAAGAAATTGTTGCTGGAGAACAATTTACTAATCCATTTAGTACAAGAAGTGATGCTACTGTTCAAGTTTATGATCATGATGTTATTATTAATCATATTATTGGTTTTAAACTTGGTAAAACTGGAGAAAAGATGGCTGCAAGATTTGCAGACAAGTTGATGGGCTTCTAATTATAGCATATAATATTAGTAGTAATGATAGAAATATTGTTACTACTAATATTTATATTGTTTATAATATGATTATTGTTGATATTATTACATTATTTATGCTGTTAAGCCTATAATATGCTTTTTAGCATGATTATAATCAAGAAGTTAAATATATGACGAAAAAAATATATTAAATATCTTGTATGGTATTGTAATTGTTTTTATATTTACAGAAAATATTAATCTTACTATTAATCTTTAAACAAACAAAATTATGGACATTGAACAATCTGTTGTTGAGAATTTAAGAAAGTCTGTTAACGATAACGGTGTTAATTCTCAAAAAGAAAATGAAGGTGTTAATGAAAATACTATAAGACCTGTTAATGGTTCTTATAGAAGTAAACAAGATAATAAAGACAAAAAAGAACGTAAACGTACTTATGTTCCTGAAAGATATGCTAAACTTCCTAAACATATTCTTGAACTTGTATTTATTATTAAATTTAATGCAGAAATTCGTAGATTTACTGCAAAAGGTATTATCAATACTTTATTTACAAGAGATGAAATTAAGGCTAAACGTCCTTATGTTAAATTTCTTTGGAATAAGTTTGTTGTAAATACTAACGGTTTGAATCGTGAGTATAATTATAATGAAACTTTTTTCATTAATAGTTTAATTGCTTCTTTCCAATGTTTTGCAGAGACTGCACAAGAAACTATTAATAAGTTTTGTTCTGAAGAATTAAATGATGATTGTCTTACTGATATTTCTTCTGCTAATATTGATAAGATAATCGAACTTAATAAACAGAATGCAGATATTAAAACTGTTGATGTTGAAGATTAAAATATATTTAGTCTGAATCCCCGTAGAGAAGAACGATATATCATTGATTCCTTTACGGGGATTCAGACTTAATCTTATGATTATGATTATAGAAGATAATAATAACGATATATCTGTTGAAGTTGAAATTCCAAGTTATCTTTATGATACAGATTATGACGATGTAAATTGGAATGATATGCCAGATGAAGATGATGAAAAATTTGATACATTTTGTGATTGAACCTGAAATCTTAAAGTATGGAAATTAGTGATAATTGAACATGCTTGTTTTAGAACTTTCATAGTTATAAGTGTTACGGTTAGTGATAATAGTAACACTATTTTTTAAATTATTAATTTAGTAAACTTATTTATTATGAAACTGAAAACAATTGAATTTGATAGTTCTAAACAAAGTATTAGTGATTTAATAGATGAAATTGCTAATAGTATTAAAGAGTCTTTTGATAAAAGCAAAAGTGATATATTTAAATATATGATTGCTGATACTAAAATGTTTGTTGATTGGGCTAAAGATTATAATAAATTTGATGATTTGCTTCATCAAAATATTATTGTCGCTCTTAATAACCTTAAAAACGTTAGTAAAGAAGAATTAGAATCTCTTGATGAATGTGAACTAAATGAATATTTTGGCATTGTAAATAATGTTGAAAATATTTTATATAAATATATTACTAATGTTTGTGAAAATGTTAAAGATGATATTAGAGAAATTATTGACAAACGTACTAAATCTTCTTATAAACCTACTAAAGAAGACTTAAGTAAACTTCGTAAAGAAGATCTTATTAATATGATTATTAATGAAGAAGAACCGAAAAAAAACCAAAATTGAAATAATAGCAATAATACAATTATTGTATATCATAGTTTGTTTATTCATTGTTTCAATTTATTTTTTACTATAGATATTCATAATAGTATTATTGCTAAAATAAAACTCTTTGTGAAAAGAGATGTTGTTATGAACCAAACTGTGGATTTACCTATCCGTTTTGACAGGGATTTGTTGTGAAACAAGTTCCTGTTTTTATTTATAATAATTAATGTATTAATTATATTATTGATTATAATGTTAATTATTATGTTAGTTTATTATTGATTATCGAGATATAGCAAACTTAATTCGTTAAACGTTTTATAATAGCTAATTTTAGCTTAATATTGAATTATCATATATGAAGTAATACAAGTCATTTAATTAAACATAAATCTTTGTATTAAGCTAAAAACAGCTATCATAATCTAAAAATATTAATTATGATTAATTGTAAACTATATAGTGTAACTGTTGGTGCAGGATATAGAAGTGGTGGTATGGTTATTGCTGCCAGAAGTAAAGAAGAAGCTATAGGTTTAATTCATGTTTATGAAGATAGTATAGCTAAAGAATATATGGAGATTGATACATTAAAAGATATTGGTGTTGAAGCTAAGACTGAACCAAAAGTTTTATTTTGTAATTATTATGTAGTATAGTAAGCAGATATAAAGCTGGTATGCGATGTACTTCTCTACGGGGGAACGAATAGTGTGGCGAGGCAAAGCCGAGCCATTATTGTAAATATAAATAATAGTATTAATAAACAAATTAAATCACGTAAAGTTATGAAAAAGAAAAATTATGATGAAGTGAGTGTTATTAGAAGTATTACTAAAAAAGCAGATGTTTCTGTTGATTATGTTAATAAAATAGTACAAGTTAAAAAAGATTCTAATGAAGTTGGTAATAGTACTTGGGGAAAGATAGATTATCTTTGTCATTATTGTGGATATAGTTATATTATATCTAAAACTATTAATAATAATAGAAACGTTATTAATAGAGAATTTGGTGATGATAATGATAGAAAAACTTCTAAAAAAGAAAGAAAACAACTTAAACTTGATATGGTTAAGTCTACTAAAAAATTAATGAAAAAATAATCTATTAAATTTATTATTATGCCAACATTTGATTTTTCAGTTTCTGTTAAGAAAAATAATAAAGGTAAATATAAAGTTATTAAGGAAAAATATACTATTAAAGTTAGAAAATCTAAAGGAATTATTTTTATTGATAAAGATGGTTCTTATAAAGTTTTAATGGAAGATAATATTATTCCTATTAAACAAGAATGTTTTACTTGTAAAGGTTCTTCTAATATTTATATGCAAGAATTAGAAAAGAAATCTATTCGTAATATTTATATTAGATGTGATAATCTTAATCAAGAACTTGACATTTTATATTATTTACCTTTTTGTGTAGGTTGTATTGTTAAAGGAAATATTGTTGTTAATAATTATGATAAACAACAATATTTTGATATTAAAGAAAGCTATATTGATTACGAAGATGATAAAGCAACTAATATCTTTAAAGAATATAAAGATAATTATGATGAACTTAATCAAGCTCGTATTAATAAAATATTGAGAGAAAGAAATGAATGAATTTAAGATTGGTAAACGTATAAATAATAATGATAAATATAAGTTTACTAATGACCAACAAAAAGCTATAGATGGTATTATTGATTTTATAGCTTCTCCTTTTAATTCAGCTAAATATATAGTTGGATTAATTGGAGCTGGTGGTACAGGTAAAACTTTTATTACTAAATACATTATTAATAATTGTAAATATAGTAATAGTGTAATTAAGTGTACTTCTTCTACTCATAAAGCATGTAGAGTGTTTAGTCAAGCTATTGGAAATAGACCTGTTGATACTATTCAAAGTACTCTTGGTTTAAGATTAGATTTAAGATTAGAAGATTTTGATCCTAATAATCCTCAATTTAATCCTATGGCTAAACCAAAACTTAACGATATTAAATTGTTATTAGTAGATGAGGCCTCTATGCTTCCTTCTAAAATTGTTAACTATATATGTGAACAATGTAAACAATTAAATATTAAACTTATATTTATTGGTGATAGTAGTCAACTTGCTCCTGTTAATGAAAATAAGTCAAGTGCTTTTTATAAATGTAATAAAGTTTTTGTATTAAAAGAAATTGTTAGACAATCTGTAACTAATCCTATTTCTAATTTATTAGATTTATTACGAAATGATATTACTAATAAAAGTTATACTTCTTTAGAATATATAAGTAAAAATATAGGTGCTACTGTGTATAATGAAATTGGAGAAGGTTTTAGTATATGTAATAAAGTTAACTTTAATAATACTATAGATAGTTGTTTTTCAAATGAAGAATATACTAATAACATAGATATGTATAGAATTATTGCATATACTAATACTTGTGTTTCTAATTGGAATAATTATATTCGTAATAATATAATAAAAGACGCTAATAAAAGTATTATTACTAAAAATGATTTAATTATGTCTTATGAAACTATTGTTAATGAATTTATGGAAATCATTATTAATAATTCAGAAGAATATATAATTAATGATATTGTTAATTTTGTTGATGATACTTATGGGTTTAAAGGTTTTTTAATTAAGTTTCAATTAGTACATGGAGGTAATATTACTAAACCTTTATTTGTTATAGACCATAGAGATAAATTTACTATATTAAAATATCATAAAGTTATTACAGATTTAATCGAGACTGCTAAAAAAGCTACAGGTGTTACTCGTGCGAGTAAATGGAAACAATATTATGATTTTAAAAAGAAATATCTTATCGCTGCTAATATAGTTAATCGTAATGGAAAGATTATTTATAGTAGAGATTTAGATTATGGTTTTGCTATAACGAGCCACAAAAGCCAGGGTTCTACTTATGATGTTGTATTTGTGGACGTCAATGATATTGTTTATGATAAAAATGGTCGTCCTTATTCTAATCAAGATGATTTACTTCGTAGACTATATGTAGCATGTTCTCGTGCAAGAAAAGAATTAATTTTATGTTATGGGAATTAGACGTAAAACTAAAAATATTAAATTAAGTGTTGAACATTATAGTAGTCAGCTGTTTATTAATAAAATAGACATTTGTTATAATTGTCCTTTAAAATTATATAGTAAAGAAAATGATACTATTGTGTTTGGTACAGGAAATAGAGTTACTAATACTATGATTATTTTACCTTCTTATGATATTAAAGCTGATATTAATTATAATACTATATTAAAAATTGTACGGGATACGTATAAAGATATTACATGTAAAGAACTTCTTGAAGATTGTTATGTAACTCGTGCTATTAAATGTGTTAATAAAACAGATTTTAATTTAGAAAAAGAAGCTATTAAAAATTGTATTTGTAATTTATATTATGAACTTAGTCGTATAAAACCTAATAAATTAATTATTTTTGATAAACAATTATATGATTTTGGTTTATATAATTATAATAGAGGAAAATATATTGTTAAAACTGTTATTAGTCCTGCTGTTATATATTATGATAATCAAAATCTTAAAGATATTTTTGTAAGACAATTTAAAGAAGCTATATATGATACGTAGTTATACTTATGATGTTGAAGTTTTAAAAAACTTTTTTAGTATAAGTATAATTGAAGTTAATGATTATCTTAAAGTATTTAAAGATTGTTATGATGAAAATGATAAGAAAAAAGTTCCTATTCCATTAGTTCAAAAATATACTGTAAAAGAAATTAAAGAAAAACTTAGTTCAGTAGTTAAATATAGCTTTTATATTACTGATAAAGATGATTCTCAACTATTAACTATGCTTGGATTTATTAATGGACTTAGACCACATTATGAAATACAAAAAGAGAATGATGTTGAAAAACAAGTTCCTGTTCGTACTGATATGTTCGGTTTTAATAGTTCTAAATACGATAGATTAATGGTTGCTGCTTTTCTTATGTTTTCTAATCAAACAGATAATACTAAAGAACTTATTACTAAATTATATGAAACTTCAAAAAAGATTATTTCTTCTCAAAATGATTATGAAATATTTAAACATGATTATTTACTTGGTACTTTAAGTAAGTATAAACTTCCTTATACAGATGTTGATTTAATGACTGTATTTGCTCTTAATAAAGTTGGCAAAGGAGTTGATAAAAATGGAAAAACTGTTTATTTTCCTAAAAGTCTTAAACAAACAAGTATTAATCTTCAATGGTATGAATTACTTGAATATGAACTTCCTCCTATATCTGATAAAGATAAACATTTTTATGAAAAAGATAATACTCTTAAAGGTATAAATGTTGAAAATCTTAATAAGTTAGTTGAAAAGTGGGATAGATATATTATCGATGAATGGATTGAACCTACTATGTATTATAATATGAACGATTCTTTTATTCTATGTGAAATGATAAGACTTTATATAGATGAAATTCGTTTACGTTATAGTATATCTTCTGCTTATGGAGTTGATGTTTTAAGTAGTTCTCGAAGTAATATTGCTGATAAACTTTTTACAAAGTTTTATAGCGAGTTTAGTGGTTTAACTCCAAATCAATGGCAAGGTAATAAAACTGAACGTACTGCTATGGCTTTTAAAAAAGTTATTTTTCCTTTTATTAAATTTAAAACTAAAGAATGTCAAGAACTTCTTGAAGAAATGAAAAAAGTTGTTGTTTATTCAACAAGTAAAAAAGCTCTTAAAGAAGTATCTAATAAATATCCTGAATTTAAATATCTTAAAACTAATAATGATACTGGTTGGTTTGAAATAACTATTAATAAACTTGTTTATAGTATTGCAACAGGTGGACTTCATAGTCAAGATATTCCAAGAGAATTAAAGAGTAAGCTAATTTATATTGATTCTCCCTCTACGGGGAATTTAACATTATCTGATTGTAAAGAAGGTGGTTGTAAAGATAAAGATGCTCCATCTATATGGGATATTATAACTGATGATAGTTATATTTATATACATTTTGATATTTCTTCATTTTATCCCAGTATTATGTCTGTGTATCATATTGCTCCTGCACATTTAAACGAAGGTGTTTTTACAAAACTTGTTAGTTGGCTTAAAGATACCCGTATTGCTGCTAAACATAGTGAAGAAGATCTTATTGACGGTATTCCAAAAGATATTCTTGCACAAGCATTAAAGATTGTTATTAATTCTATATATGGTAAATTAGGTTTTGAATCTGGTAGTCTTTATGATAGACTTGCTGTTCTTAAAGTTACCATAAATGGACAATTAATGATTTTAATGTTGTGTGAAGAACTTGAATTAGCTGGTATAGAAGTTATAAGTGCTAATACTGATGGCATAGTTGTTAAACTTTATAAGAAAGATAAAGATAAATTTGAATCTATTTCTAATAATTGGAAACAACTCACTAAATTAGATGCTGACGCTGAAGAATATAAATGTTATATTAATAGAGATATTAATTCGTATGTAGTGGAAGAACTTAATTCTAAAACTACATATAAAGGTGCTCTACATCCTAAAATGTATGCTATTGATTTAAGTAAAGGTTATGATATGCCTATTGTAGCACAAGCTGTTGTTAATTATTTTCTTTATAATAAATCTGTATTAGAAACATTATATGAATGTACTAATATTCTTGATTTTTGTAAGTCTCAGAATGTTGGGCGTCAATTTCATGTTGAATTTGATGATGGAGTAACTTGTACAGAACTTCAAAGAAATGTTAGATTTTATGTATCTAATCAAGGTGGTAGTGTAAAGAAAGTTAACAATAATACTCTTATAAAAAGTAATCTTTGTGTTGGTTATAAAGTAACTGTACTAAATTCTTTAGATGATAAACGTATTGAATATCGTAATATTAATTATAATTATTATTTTAAAGAAGCGTTAAAAATTATTGATCCTATTAAATTAGGTATTAGTACTAAACAAAAAGGTGATGTTAAAGCTAAACTTAAATCTGGTAAAATGTTGATTAAAAAACATTCTGGTATGTATAATTCTTTATTTGACGATAATGAAGATTAAAGAAAAAGTTATTCAACAAGTTCTTGATGGTTTTCAGCGTCTTAAAGGTCGTGCAAGTTTTTATTGTTTTACTAAGGAAATTATTCCCGATATAGTATTTAATATTATATTAAAGTTTCATAGTAAAAATAAAAATGACGCTATATTTATTGTTGTAGATAAATATGAAACAAGAAAGAAGTTAGTTGATTGTTTTAGAGCTAATAATATGACCGCAGATGATGGTTATAATATTAGAATTTTAAGTGCTGATTATATTAATCCTAAATATCATTATTCTTATAAATTAATTATTACTGTTGGTATAAATGATAAATACATGTTACTTAATCATTTATATGATAATAGTAAATTTATGATTAGTATTCTTACAGAAAATATTATGGATAATGATTTTATTACTCGTACTCGCGCAATACTTCCTAATATTAACGTAGATAATATTTCTAATAAAGTTAGGAATGACTATATTCATTCCCCCGTAGAGGAACACAGGATTGGAGTAGATATGTCTGATACTGATAGAAGTACTTATGATAAATATACTAATTATATAAATGATTGTGTTTCTATTTTTGGAGATTTAAAAACTATTGAAAAATGTAAATATGGAGATGAAGTTTTAAATATAAGTGCTACTGAATTTCGTAATAATATTGCTAAGCAAAATGGTTGGAGACATGATTTAGATACTAATATTGCTTTTTATAAGCAAATTGATGATATTTATAATCCTAATATTTTAGAAGAAAAAGCTCGAAATTTTTATAGTATTGCTAAGTTAAGAAGAGATTTATGTACTGATAATGTTGATAAACTAAATATTATTAATGATATTTGTAATGCTAATAAAGATAAGAAAATACTAATTGTGTCTAAGCGTGGAGAATTTGCTGCGCAAATCACTAAATTTTTAAATGATAATAATCAAAATCTGTCTGCTGATGGTATTGTTTATAAAATTTGTGGTGATTATCATGATTGTATTGCTGATTGTATTGCTACTGATGATGAAGGTAATCCTATTTATGTTAAGTCTGGCGTTAATAAAGGACAATTTAGAATGCTCAAATCGCAAGCCCAATCGACGCTTAATGAGAAGCGATTTAACAATGGGAATATTAGTATATTATCTATCAAACAATCGTCCAATGTAGAGCTAAAAATAGCTTGTGACATGGTTATATTTACTTCTCCGTTATGTGATAATATTGTTGAACTTAAAACTCGTTTTAGTAATGTTAAATTTGGCGATAATATTACTAAAACATATAGAGTATATTGTAATAGTACTATCGAAGAAGAAAAGCTATTAAAGGAGAAGATGAATAATACTATTATGGTAATAAATGATATAGAAAATAATTTAATGATAGATGAAATTTCGGGCGATATTATTTTGTAGTTATAGAAAAATGTGTTATTATTGTAATGTAGTTAAACAAACAAGTGCTCATTGACATTATGGCAAACGATGAAAAAGAAACTAATGTAGTTGAGAATGAATCTCCTGCTCAATTACAAAAAGTCAGTGATAAAGTACCTGTTGCTAAACGTGAAGTTATAGAAGTTAATAAAGACACTATTAATGCTATTAATTTGTTTGATGAAAAACAATTAATTGCTGCTGAGAATTTTCTTACTAAAATTTCAAGAAGTGAAAAAGGAGGAATTAAAAGTGTTAATGAAGGACTTGCAATACTAATGCGAGCACAAGATTTAAAACTTCCTTTTAGTTCTTGTCTTGAACATATTCACGTTATTAACGGTAAAACAGGTATTGATATTCATATTATTAAAGCACTATTGTCAAAGGCAGGTTGTTTTTGGAGATGTGTTAAAGACTATCAACCTCTGTATGAATATACAGATGGCATTAATGCTTATACTGACGATAAACTTCCTGATTATGCTATTCGTTGTAAAGATAAGAAAGAAGCTGATGAATTAAGCGAGAAAGATACTGATAGAGAACATATTTATTTATATCCTACTCGTTATTATCAAGATTTAAATGGTAATATTTATAAAGATTATAATTTAAATTCTAAACAATTTGGTATTGCTATTAATAAACAACAAATTGCTGCTATTTCTCAATCTGGTAAAATTCCTGTAATTCGTATTGCTAATCAACCTATTGATTACGTTACCGAATACGAAATTATTAGATATAGAGAAATATTTGGTAAAGTTGTTGAAACACGAAGTATTGGTCGTTTTTCTTATCTTGATGCTTGTACTGCTGGTTGTTTTGAAAAAGATACTTATAAAAAATATCCGAAAGTTATGGTTGGTCATAGAGCTTTTGTATATGCTGCTCGTGATATAGCTTCTGATTTTCTTATGGGTGTTATGGAAACAATTGAGTTAAAGCAAATTAATAATATTGATATTACTGATTCAGATATTATTGAAATATAAGATTTTAGTTATATTGTATCTGAATAAAATATAACAATTTTGATTGAAGATTTAGAAATTGTTATAAGAAAAGAAATTATTAATCTTCAAAACATTTTTAAATAACAAATTTATTAAACTTTTTAAAAACTTAAAGTTATGAAAACTGTAAATGGTATGAGCTTTGGATTTTCTGCTGTTAACGCTGGTCAAAGAAATGTAGCTGTTGAACCGCAACTTATTGCTGTTTCTACTGAAGGTAATTTCCGTATGACTCCTCCTGTAAGTCGTGCTCTTGGTTTGTCTTCTGGAGATTATGTTACTTTCTTGCATAATATAGATGAAATTAACGCAGCTATTGATACTAAAGCTGAAGCCTATACTTCTTTCTGTGAAGCTAATGGTTTGGAAGTTGGTTCTCCTGAATCTGTTATTGCTATTCATAAAGAATTTGATATGTGGGCTGTTGCCAAAGGTTTTGTAGTATATGATAGCAAAGGTAATGCTAAAACGACTACTGAACGTCTTACTAAACATGATAAACTTCGTTTTGTTTCCCAACATTTTGAAGAAATGTTAGCTTCTGCTCTTGAAAATGCTCCGGAAGAAATTAAAGACGCTTTGAGTCGTGACGGTGTTACTAAAGAAGAACAAATGGATATTCTTTCTTCTTTTGTTAAACCTCGTGAATTACCTAAATATAAAGGTTCTAAAACTGCTAATCCTGCTGGATTGACTGGTACTGGTACTTCTCTTACATTTACTGACGCTAATGTTTGGAAACAGCTTAAAGCTGATATGGGTGATGAAGCTACTAAAATGAATCGTGTTTACACTATTAATTTGGACGAAATTCAAGATATTCCTGTAGATAATGGTCATGAAGTTATTACTGTTAAGGCTTATCTGCTTAAGGAATTTGTTGATAAAGCTCCTGCTCGTGTTGGTTCAAAAGAAGAAGGTGAATCTGAAGTAGAAGAGTAATTTATTGTTTGTCATAATAGATTTTTTAATATTGCCCGATAATATATTTTTAATAAGTATGTTATCGGGCATATTAGTATAAATTAAGCTTAATTTTAAAAACGAATTTTTATGTCAAAAGAAACAGTTAATCAAGAAACTCCTATTGAAGAAGTTAAAAAAGTATCTCGTCGTGGTTTAGGTTCTGCTCGTGGAACAGCACGTCTTAAGTTTGGCAATGATCAAGCTAAACCTAATGGTTTATTTTTAGGTCATCTCGAAGAAGTTAAATATAGTACTATAACTATCGGAGAAGATAAAACAGGAATGCCTTCTTTTAATGGTTTTGAAATTCCTAAACTTACTTTGACTTTTGCTTCTAATGAAGAAGATCCAAATAAACGTCATTATGTTTCTAAAACATTTACTGCCGTTGAATCTAATGTAAATACTATTCCGGGAGGTAAAGAAGAATGGAAAGTTAATTCTGTTTTTGATTGGCTTAAACATGTTTTAAATGTTTATTATCTTAAAGGTCGTGAATTGACAGACGAAGAAGCTACTGCTTTATCTTTGACGTTTGAAGATTTTGATGAACAAGGTGAATATGTTTCTGTAGATACAGAAATTGTTATTAATGCTTGGAAAGTTTTATTTGAAAACTTTGAAAATATTATGAATCGTGGTAAAGATGGTAAACCCGTTTATCATGATAAAAATAATAAATTTATTCCTGTTTGGCTTAAACTTCTTCGTTATGTTAAGAGTAGAAAATCTTGGACTCCTATTAATAATGGAGATTTAAGTCTTCCTCAATTTGTTGGAGAAGGTTGTATTGAGATTTATCAACAAAATGCTATTCCTTCTATTAAAATAGATTTGGTTAAAGAAAGTATTCTTATTATGAATGTTGAAAAGCCAAAAACTCCTAATATGCCTGCTGTTGGAGGAATGGCTCCTATGATGGGTGGGGTTGCTATAGACCAAACTATGAATCCTATGGGTACAGATATTTCCAGTCAGACTTTGGAAGACATGCCATTTTAACATTTTTTAACATATTAAAATTATTTTAACTTTTTGGATATGCAATTTTGGACTAATACTTTTCGGAGTATTAGTCCTTTTTTTATATTTGTTTAATAAATAACTTACACTATGGACAAATATAAAATTGATTTTAGTAGTTATAAAAAGAAATTTAGTTATTGTAAAACTAATACTAAATGTTCAGTTGATAATTGTAATAATCCTATATTTTGTAAAGGATATTGTACTAAACATTATGCTCAAATTCAACATTATGGTAAAATTATTAATACTATATATGATAAAAATGAAATTATTAAACATGATGATTATGCTGAAATCATTGTTAGAAATAAACAAGGTGCTATTAAAGGAAAAGCACTTATAGATTTAGATGATGTAGATAAATGTAAACGTTTTAAATGGGGTATGTATTCTAATGGTTATTTTTATGGTAATATAAATAAAATTCTTAGAATTAGGCTTCATAGATTTGTTTTAGGTTTAGATGATTGGAATATAAATAACGAAGTAGATCATATAAATAGAAATAGAGCTGATAATAGAAAATCTAATCTTAGAATTGTAAATCGTTCTGATAACAATAAAAATAGAAATAAATCTTGTTCTAAAGCAGTTAATATGAATAACGATAATGTTTATTTTGATAAAAAAAGAAATCGTTATTATGGACGATATAATTATCAAAAAATTACTTATAATACATCTTATTATAAAAATAGAGATGATGCTTTAAATGAAATGAATATTATTAAACAAATATTAAGTAAAGGAGATACTATAACTTATTCTTTTTCTTAATTATATTTATCTTATGAGAAATATTAATTCTTCCAAACTTACTAAGCAAGCTATTTTAGATAAAATTTCTCAAATTAGTATTTTTAGTACTTATCTTAATTTATCTAATAATATTATTCAACATTGTATTGATACTGGCGAATTAATATGTTCTCCTATAAGAGAAGATATTCACCCTACTTGTGGTTTTAAATATGATAATAAAGGAAAACTAAAATTTAGAGATTTTAGTGGTTTCTTTTGGGGTGATGCTTTTGATGTTGTTGCTTATATTATGAGCAATATTTATAATAGAGAATATAATATTCGTAATAAAGAAGATTTTATAAAAGTTCTTCGTCATATTACTTTTACGTTTAAAGATATATTTTATGGACAAGAAAAAGATATTAATCTTGTTAATGAAATAAATACAGCTATTATTAATATAAAACATAAAAAACCTAATATTGAATTAGTTGTTAGAGAATGGAATAATAACGATAAAGAATATTGGGATAAATTTGGTGTTCCATTGCAGTTTCTAAATATTAATTTTATTTATCCTGTAGAACAATATTACATTAATAGAAATGTTAATCCTGAACCAAAGTATTATTATAATACTAATGATCCTTGTTATGGATATTTATTAGGAAAAGATAGAAATGGTATTAATAATATTAAATTATATTTTCCTAAACGAGATAAAAGTTATACAAGATTTATAACTAATTGTAATCATTTAGAAGGTATTTATAATCTTAATTATAGTAATTATGATATTATTGTAATTACTAAATCTACTAAAGATAGAGTTAGTATAGGAGCAACGTTGATGAGATTGTCTCTTCTCTACGGGGAGTTGAATATAGATAAAATTGGAGTTATTAATATTCCTCACGAAACTTATAAACTTCGTCAGAATGAATATGATTGGTTAAAAGGTAAACTTAAAGATAATAAAGGTAAACTTTGTTCTCTTATGGATAATGATGTTACAGGAATAAATGAATCTAATTGGTTATATGAAAATTTTAATATTATTCCTATTATTATTCCTAAAAGATATAAAAGTAAAGATTTTGCAGAATTAGTTTCTAATAATTCACTTAAACAACTTAAATCTATTATTAAAAAAGGAATTAAATATATTTATAATTATGATAAAAGACAAAGAAATAAAGATTCTGGGAATCTTCAATATGACGAGACTATGCCTTACTGATTCGAGTAAAGGTAATAGAATTGTTGTTATGGAGGCTATTACTGAAGAACAAGAAGCTAGTATTGATAAATCTAAACAATATTTTGGTTCTATACGTCATACTAAAGAAGATGGACAAATTATTGATGGAAAAGATATATATGTCTATGGTGAAATTAACTTCAATAGTGAAGAAGATTGCAATATACTTAATCGTTTTCATTTATTAGATAACGATAATAGCTTTGTTTATTCTGGTTTTAATTATGATAAAGGAACTATTGTTTTAAAAGAAAATAAGGTTAAGTGGTATCAAACTACTAATAATATTAAATGGCTTCAATTTAATCATTGTTTAATTGGTAAACCTGAACGTATTATTATTTATAAAATTGATAAAAAGAAATTAGCTAATGTTCGACGTTCTGTTATATAATTATGCTGTAGAAGTTATTATCGATGGAATTATTAAATTTTATTATTGTACTGATAATATAGATAATGCTAAAGAAGTTTTTGATGATAAAATTAAAAATTTTAATGGTCTTGGTCGTTTTATGAAAAATCATGTAATTGTTAAATTATACGATTTTGATAAAGATTGTAATATTGAATATTATGATAATAGAGAAGAAAGAAGTTAACCCTAATACTTATGAAGAAATTAATATTACTATTAAAATAGAATATCCCAATATTGAATATAACGATTGGAAAAGAACAAAAGAATTTAATACAGACAATGATATTTGTAATATCCTTGATAAAATATTAACTAATCTTAATTGTAAAAGAGTTTATGAAGGAAAAAGAGTTATTATGACTACTTATCCTGTTTATCAAATGTTTATTAACGAGTATTATTATTATCTTATTAAAATAGCTAATCAATTTATTTATAATCAATATTTTGATAAACTTATTAATTGTCATATAGATAATATTTTATTTGAAGTTATGAATGATTTTGTTCAAGCTCCTGTTAAACCATATTTTAAAATTAAAAATAAACTTCCTGAAAATAAATTTATTAAATATACTACTAAAGATATTTTTACAGGAAAAGAAACATATATTTATGAAAATCTTAGAACATTAGAAAAAATTAATTCTAATAATCCTAATTTACTTGAAGAATTAAATACTCCTAAGAAAAAGAAAATTAAAAAGAAAAAAGAAGTTGGAGTTCCTATTAGTTCTATGACTTTTAGTTTTAAAAAAGAAAAATAAGTTATTTATGTTGCCATTTGATTATAATAAAGGTCTTTATAGACGTAATAATTTTGGACAACCTTGTGTTTGGTATGCTCGTCCTTTAGATTATAATTCTATTGAAGTTTTTCATGGTATTATAAGTAAAACTATTACTAAAGATATTATTTATATTAATAGAGAACCAAGAGAAGAAATTACTTCTCGTATTAATGCTAAATTAAAAGTTGGATATAAAAATCTATGGGATATAAAGGATAATGTTCAACTCCCCGTAGAGGGAGAACTATTATCATATCTTGATAAATATCTCCCTATTCATCGTACTACTGCTGACGGTACTCTTTTGCCTATGCTTGCTAAAGTTTATAATAATACTAATAATAAACTTTTTAAGAAAGTTAGTAGATATATTGGACAATATAAAATTAATGGTCTTCGTTGTTTTATTAGTGCATATCATAATAACAATGATTTATTTGGTACTATAAGACTTAAATTTCAAAGTAGAGAAGGTACTTATTGGAATAGTTTACATGTTCTTGAAAGTTATCTTTTAGATGTGTTTCCTAAGAAGCTAATTGATGCTATGATTGAAGAACATTATATTCTTGATGGAGAATTATATCTTCCGGGTCATAGTGTTAATGAAATTGATCATTTTGTTAAAGATCCTACTTGTAAAGAAAATAAACTTATTCAATTTTGGTGTTATGATATTGCTATTGATAATGTTGCTCAATATAATAGATTAGATTATATTTATAGTTTTATTGGAAATTATTATAATATTTTTACTTCAAAAGAAGATCATCTTAATAATACAAATAGACTTGTTGTAATTCCTCAATATAATATTTGTAATGAAGATGTTGCTTATGAACGTAGAAATAAATTTATTGATTTAGGTTTTGAAGGTTTAATCATGCGTAATCCTGAAGCTGAATATCAATACGGTAAACGTAATCTTAGTATGATTAAATATAAGAAATCTACTGATGGTAAATTTACTATTGTTGATATTTATCCAGAAGGTATTAAACGTAAAGATATTCCTTTATTTTTACTACGTAATGATATAAATGATGAAACTTTTGAAGTTCATCTTGGAGGTTCTTTTAGTTATCAAAAATATGTTTTAGATAATAAAGAAGATTTTATTGGAAAAGAAATGTTTGTTGAATATGGAGAAAGAAGTGGTGTAGCTCAAGTACCTTTTCATGTTAAACAAACTTACATTATTGACAAATAATTTATGAGTATTTATAATTATGAGATACTTAATCCTGTTATAAGTCCTAAAAGACCGTTTTATGATATAAAACGTAAACTATTATTTTTTCCTGCAAATGGAAGTAATTATCGTTATTATATTGAAGTTGCGAGAAATAATAAAAATACTTTTGCAAGAGAGTATTATGTTTTACTTAGTTATAGAAAATTTGATGATAATTGTAGAATTTGTCGTGTTGATAATTATGGCAGATGTCAAATTAATCTAAGAGGAGAAATTAAAGATTACGTTATTCAAGAAACTAAACGTCGAGGAAATATTGAAATAGAATATGTTGAAAGTGAAAGAGATTATGATGTCTTTGTTATTATTTAGTGTGTTAATTATAGTGGAAGTATTTATAGTGCTTCCACTTTTTGTTATTATAGCTTACTTTCTCGTATAAAACGCCAATAAATAGCTGTTTTTAGCTTTATATTGAATTATGTTATACTAAGTGATAAATAGTTCAATGTAATATCTAAATAGCTAAAAATAGCTTTATATCGAGTCAAAATAATTAATATATTTCAGAAAAATATTATATATTTGTATTAAAGATAATAAAGTTACTTATATGAATAATAAAGATTTTTCAGATTATATTAGAAGCATAGAAGCTCTTGATGAAAATATTGATAAAGCTGAAATGTATGCTAAAAGTATTTATCATCTTGAAGCTATTAGGAATAGTATTAGTAATCCTGAAGGTAGTTTAGCTATGTGGAAAAATAATCTTGAATTAATTGCTGTTACTGAAATGCGAAACTCTGTTACAAATCTTATTAATACTCTAAAAACAGGATTAAGTTCGTTATTAAAAGAATAAATGTTTTTTATATGAAAGAGTGTATTATTGGTATAGCTGGTCATAAAAATTCTGGTAAAGATACTGTTGCAAGTATGATTAATTATATATTTGTAACAGGTATTACTCGTTCTAATTATGCAGATTATGTTATACGAAGAAAAAGTATAAATATTTCTCATAAAGATAGAATTATTCATTTTGCTGATAGTATGAAAGATGCTATGAGTATTATTTTTAGTATTCCTCGTTCTGCTTTTGATAATAGAGTAAAAAAAGATAATGAATATTGGGATTATTTTAATCGTAAGTTTATTACTTTTGGTGAAGTAATTAGAGATAAAAATTATTATATAGTTAGTAATCTTATTGATAATAATTTAAACAATGTAATACAATATTCTGCTGCTAAAAAACAAAATCTTTATATTAAACTTAGAGCACTTATGCAATATTTTGGTACTGATATTTGTCGTAATTATATAGACAATAATATTTGGATAAATTCTACAATGTCTAAAGTTATAGATACTGCTATAACCAGAACATTATGTATCATACCAGATGTTAGATTTGCTAATGAAGCTAATGCTATTCGTAATAATGATAAACTCCTCTACGGGGGATTGATTAAAATTAATCGTGATAATCAAGATCTTGATAAACACGATAGCGAATGTATTGATTTTGATGTTGATTTTAAGATTGATAATAATGGAAATTTAATGCAATTATTTTATAAAGTTTTAGAAATATGTCAGAAAATAAAATAGGATTTGCTTTAGTACATGAAATTTGTCCTATTTGTGGTAAACCTATGAATGAACAAATACTTATGAATAGTGTACTTAGTAAAAAATATGCTAAAGAAATAGAAAATGTTCATGGTAAAGCTATTGGGTATAGTAAAACTGCTTGTGAAGATTGTTCAAAATATAAAGATGAAGCTGTAATGTGTATTGCTATTGATGAAGCTAAAAGTGAACCAAATAATCCTTATCGTACTGGACAAGTAGTTGGAATTCGTAAAGATTTTCAATTATTTGTTGATAAACCAGAATTTATTATTAAAACAAATAATGGTGTGTCTTATTGTTTTGTAGAAGAAAATGTTGGAAAACAAATAGGATTTTTTAAATAAGTTAATATGAAAATAATTGAACCTTATATAGAACATTGGAAACAAGGTGATGACGTTAAAGCTCATGTTGCTAAATGTGCAAGAGTTTGTTATGGTAAAGAAACAGGTAATGATGATGTTACTATTAATACTTTGCTTAAAAAACATCATTGGAGTATGTTTAGACATGAAAGTGTTTATGTTATAGGAGAATTTACAAGTAGACTTGCTATTGCTTTAGAAAGATATTCTAATAATCCTTATATTAATTGGACTTTTCATAATAATAAACTATATATTGCTACTAATGGTAATTTTTGTTTAGATTTAAAAGAACGTCAAGAAGTAAACACTCATGCTCAAATTCTTCTTACTTATATTAATTATTATAGAGTATCTGAAGATACTTTCTTTAATGATGAAATAGGTTATAATATGATGAGATATACTTTTTGTATTGTTACTCAAATTAGTACTTCGAGAGAACTTAATCGTGTTAGTCCTAACAATATTGCTGAACAATCTACGAGATATGTTTATGAAAATGGTAATATTTGTCGCCCTTATTGGGTTACAAATGAACAAATGAGAATTTTTAATGAAGAAACTATTATTCCCGAAAATATTTCTAATAATCATATTCTTAGAAATTATATGTGGCAATGTGATAGTAGTTTTCAAATTTATAAAAAACTTGTAGATTTAGGTATGCATCGTCAAGATGCTCGTGGAGTACTTCCTCTTGATACTGCTACAAAATGTATATATACTTATTCTATTAATGAATGGAAACATATTATAAAACTTAGAAGCGATAGTGCTGCTCACCCCAACGCACAAATAATTGCTAATATGATTAAAAATCAACTTGAAAATTTAGGATATGAATTTAATTGAATTTATTAAGCACCCTGCTTATAATTATTATATTACTACATTAGTTCATGATTGTCTTTTAAGTGATTTAACTAATGTGTTTGATTATAATTTACTTAAATATATTAAAAAACCTAATTTTGCAACTAATACTATAGATTACATAATAAGTGCTAATATAGATATTGCTGATGAAGTTGAAGAACAAATTCAACAATTATTACAATACGATAATTATAAAGATATTTATTATGTTCGTAATAATAACAAATTTAATTTCTATCTTAAAACTTATTCTAATGATTAAATTATTATGGAATATAAAAATATTATTAATATTAAAATAAAAGATTTTCAATTAACTGAAAATAATACTTATAAATGTCTTAATAAACAATTTGTAGATACTGAACATTTATATGTTTTTGATTATAATAGAGGAAAAATATTTCATATAGATGTTCCTATAAATACTCAAAATGAAGATATTCCTAATATTTTAGAAGAATATGGTCTTAAAGAATCTGAATGTAATTATATAGTTACTGAATATCCATGTAAAATAATAAATTTAACTTATGAAGATAAAATTGTTAATAAAGAAGATAAAATACAAGATAGTAAAATTTCTATATAATTATTTTAAAAAGATTTATATTAGAAATATAAATATTGATGATAATGAAATTCTTCAATATGCTCATAACGAACTTACTATTTATGGATATAATAAAGATTCTAAATATTATAATGATATAATAGAAGTTATTGCTGCTATAAGTAAAAATAATAATATTAATTCATCTATTAAACATAATATTTCTGTTATTAATAAATTATGCGATAAAGTTCCAATTACTCCTTTAACTTTAAAAGAAGATGAATTTGAACAAAGTATTAGTTCTAAAATATTATATATTAATAAAAGATATAATAAAATTTATAAATATCTTAATAAAATGTTTGTTACTAATGCTTATTCTATATCTCCACAATATATTTTATCTATTAAAACAAAAAAACTTCTTCCTTTTAGTACAGATTTATCTTGGAAAAATGATGTTTTTGAAACTAAAGATGGTGTTTTAACTGGTAGATATTTTAATACTTGTTACATAAAAGAATGTCAAATTAAATCTGGTTATTATATCCCTTTTAATACTATTAAATTAAAAGGTGTTAAAGTTGAAATCAAAGAGTTTATATATATAATGGCTATAGATTGTGAAAATGACGATTTAATTAGACTTTCTAATTTATATGATATTGATTGGAAAACAAATAATACCTTTAAAGATAAAAATATTAAAGATATTACTGTTAAAGATTATAATAATTATATTAAAAGTATATCTATTGTTTCTAATTTATAAAATTATATTATTATGAATAAAAAATTAATTAATAAAGATGTATTAAATGATATTATTGCTAATTCTAATATTTGTCAGCATGCAATAAAAGAACTTAAACTTGCTGGATATGGTAAAGGAGAAGGTGGTCCAAATGATTGGATATATCAACAAGTTCTTGAAGCTGTTGCTGTTTTTGCTTCTCATGGTAATTCTGGTAGTTCTGCTCCTTGGGAAATTAATTTTGTTGAAAAACTTTGTAGTTGGGATATTATTTCTCCTCTTACTCTTAAAGACGATGAATTTCAACTAATTGATTCTAAAGGTACTTGTCAGAATAAACGTAAAAGTTCTATATTTAAAGACCCTGATGGTTCTATTCATGATGTAGATGCTTTTAGTAAAAAACCTGTTGGTACTTATCGTTTTGATACTAAAACTTGGGAAAAGAATGATAAATGTATTACTTGGAATGGTGGATTGTTTGAACATAAAGATAATGTTCTTACAGGTCGTTACTTTGGTATATGTAATATTTGGAATTATGAAACAGATAAAGGTTATATGCCTAAACCAAAACGAATAATCCCTTGTGTTGAAGTAGAGATTTCTCCTGATAATTGGATTATGGCTGTTTCTGCTGATTCTACTGAATTATTATTACTTAATTATGATTATAATATTAAATGGGAACAAGTTTCTTGTTTAAAAGGTATTCGTCTTGAAGATGTTACTCCTGAACTTGATAGTAAAGCGTATGCAGAACTTAAAAATAATAAACATTAAAGAATTATGGCAAGTTTATATGAAATATCTAATGATATTCTTCGCATATTTAATGATGTAGAAGTTGCTGAAGGTGAAATTACTGATGAACAGTATGACGCTCTTCAAATCAAACAAGAAGAATTAAAAGAGAAACTCACTAATTATGTTAAGGCTATTAAGTCTTGGGAAGTTGATGAGAAAGCTCTTAAAGATGAAAAGAAACGGCTTAATGATAGACAAACTGTCTTTAAGAATCGTATTGAACGTCTTAAAAAAGCAATGCTTGAAGCAGTTATTAATTTTGGAGAAACAGGTAAAAATAATAAATTTATTGAATTTCCTAACGTTAGAATATTTACTAAGAATACTCAAAGTGTCGAAATAAATGAAACTCGAATTAATATTTTAATTTATAAATTTAGAGATTTAATTCAAGAACTTGTTCAACAAGGTATTCTTTATACAGGAGAAGATGTTGATTTAGTTGGTATATTAGATAGCATTAATGCTCAATGTATAGCTGAATTTGGAGAAGATTTTTCTCCTTTTAATATATCTGATTTAAAACATATTAAAATTAATATTTCTTATACTGATACTATTGAAGAATTATTAAAAAATAATCCAGATATTCTTCAACATTTAGGTAAAGAAGTATTTAGAACTGAAGTTATTAATGCTACTTCTAAAGACGAAATGAAACGTGTTATTAATATTTGTCAAACTTTAGAACAAGATCAACCTACAGTTGGTATAATAGTAAATAATCAATCTATTCAATTTAAATAATATGTTAGGAGAATTATATAAAATTAATGATAATGAAACTGGTTTTTCTTATGTACTTAAACGAGAAGCTAATATTATATTAAATGAAATAGATAAAAATAGTCCTACTTTTCATTATAAAAAAGAATATTTTGATAATATTCTTAATATTTGTAAATCTATAGACGAAATAAAACCAGAATCTGACGATGAAATGAAAGATATAATGGATACTATTAATAAACTTTATACTACTGGCTTATTATCTCCTTTAACTCTAAGAGATAACGAATTTAAACAAATAGGTAATTTTAATTATCGAAATAATATTCGTTATCCTCTTATTTTAAAAAATACTAAAGATAATAAAATAATAAATAATAATGCTTATAAAGCTAAGATTTATAATATATATGATCATAATCTTGGTGCTAAAGTTTTTGAAAATGAGCCAGACATTTATTATAATCCTGTTATTTTTATCAATAAAGGAGGAGTTGTTACAGGAGAATATATTGCTATATGTGAAATAAGAAAAGAGGTTGTGGATAAACATAATTATACTATTCAAAGTATTGTTAATATTCCTTGTTCTCTTATTTTAGATAATGGTGATAGAATTATTACTGTTGACCATCGTGAACCTAAACTTAAAGTTTTAAAAGATTTCTATGAAGTTTATTTTAAGTTTGATAAAACTGTTCATGATAGAAAATATGATATTCGTAAATATGCAAAAATGTTAGCGTAATGAGTAGATATATTGTTAAAGGTGTTCCATTTAGAACTAAAGGTGCAGTAAATGTTGAAGACTGCACCACTTCTGAAGAAGTTATTAAAAAAGCTGGTTTAGATTGGAGTGTTGATAAATGTTATATTTATGCTGCTATGTTATCTAATGGGAATGTTGAATGTCCGATTCAAGATAGTTTTAACGAAGATGGTGTAGATTACGCTCCTATAGATAATACTTATGGTATTTATCGTACTGATAAAAATATTCCATTAGGAATAGTTAAAGGTAGATATACAACTGTTCAAAATATTGATGCCTTTAAATTCTTTGATAAAGCCATTGGTAAAAATAAAGCTATTTGGCAAACAGCTGGTGCTTTTGGTTATGGTCAAAGAATATTTGTTAGTGCTAAATTACCTAATAATATTTTTGTTAAAGATGATGTTGTAGATAATTATCTTGTATTTACTACTTCCCATGATGGTTCTACTGGAGTTAAAATATTACTAACACCTATAAGAGTTGTGTGTGAAAATACTCTTAATGCTGCGATTAGAAATGCTGAAAGTTATGTTAGTTTTAGACATACTAAATCTGTTCATGATAATATAGATATTGCTGATGAAATATTGGGTATTACTAAATCTAAGATTAATTTTCTTAATGAAGTATATAATCATATGTATAAAAGTACTATAAAAGATGAAGAAGTACAAAGTTTCTTTGGTAAAGTAGTTTTTACTGATGATGAATATAGTAGAATTTATCAAACTGGACATAATATTCAACAAGTTATTATGAGAGATTTTTCTGCAATAAATGACGCTGAAATTAGTATGAAAAAAGTTAACGTTGTTGCAGAAATGAATAATTACTATTATAGTGGTATTGGACAAAAAGAAATAATTAATACTAAATGGGGTGCTTATAATGCTGTTACTGGTTATTATTCTAATATAGATAATTCTAACGGACTTAAACGTATGGATTCTATTCTTTATGGCAGTAAAGCTAAAAAGATAGAACTTGCTGGCAATATATTAATAAATATGTAACAATCTTTTAACAATAAAATTAAAATGAGTAAAATACCTTATGTTTTAGCAGACGCTGTTTATTATGCAGCAACAACTCCAGATGATGGAACTCTTTATGATACTTTAGTTAAAATGTTTGATACTTTAGATCATGTTGGTGTTAAAGTTTATCGTGAAGATGAAACAGTTAAACTTCCTACCTATAGTAAACAAGGTGATGCTTGTATGGACGTTTATGTTCATAGTATAGAAGAAAAAGATGACCGTGTAGTTTATCATACAGGACTTCATTTTAAACTTCCTGAAGATTATGAAATGGAAATTCGTCCAAGAAGTAGTAATACTAAAACTATGGCCATAATGCAAAATAGTCCCGGTACTCTTGATGAAGGTTACACTGGCGAACTCATGATAGTTCATAGAGCTATTGACGCTCCATTTATTCCTGTTATTGAATATAACGTTGGAGATAGAGTTGCTCAAATTCTTGTTCGTCATCGTGAACAAATTATTTGGGACGAAGTAGAAACTATTGAAGAACTTGGTGAAACTGAACGTGGAGCTGGTGGATTTGGTAGTACAGGTAAATAACAAAAATTTAATAATTAAATAATCATGATTGCATTTGATGTTTTTTATTGTATTGTAATACTATCTACAATAGCTATTATAATATATCTTTACGTTAAACTTAAACAACCTGTTATCAATCTTATTAATGTAATTAAATCTGTTTATGAACTTCTTCGTAAATTTGTCCTTATTAAACAAGATTTAGATAATACAATTAAACAAATAAACGCTGCTCGTAGAGATATTGCTTCTGTTAAAAGTAGAATTAATGAAATTAATGACGCTATTATTATAAATAAAATCAATAGTAAGCGAAATATTGCTAAAACTAAGAGTAATAAACAATAACAAACAAATAATGAGCTATAAATGGTGATGATTTCTCTACGGGGGATTCCACGGAGCGTAGCGGAGTGGGTATTGCTTATAAAAATCAAATTGTTAATTTTGCAAATTTTGATGTTGATGCTCGTCGCTTCGCTCCTCGCGATTCCCCGTAGAGAAGTTGCAACCAATCATGGCTATAATCCGATTAATTATGAACGTATTTTTAATTATATCAATTTCGACAATATTAGTTATATTAATATTGTTACTTAGATACTTGATAGTATCTATTGAAGATCTTAAAGCTCAAATTGTTGCTTATAAAGAGCAAGTTATTAACGGTCAAGGTTATACTGATGATTTATTAAATGATATTTCTAAAGATGTTGAATATATTCGTGCTAATATAAATCACAAAGATATGTATAATACTTGTATTGAACTTATTGGAACTATACATAATACTTTACTTGATTATATAAATAAATCTGGTAGACTTGGTGAAAGTACAACAAATCGTCTTATAAATATTACTAATGAAGTTAGATTTACTCGTGGAGATATTAATGCTATAAATGATAAAGTTACATATATTGCTGATATAGTTGATCGTATTGACGATAATATTACACCAAAAACGAAAATTAAAGCTAAAAATAGCTCTAAGAAGTCCGAGTAATATAATTATACCAAATCATAAATATATTACGAAATTAAGCTAAAAATAGCTATTGTAACGCAAGTTAGCACCCATAGAAAAGCCCGTAACAGACATTAGTTTGTTGCGGGCTTATTTTTTAACACATTCAACTACTGATTAACGTTCAATAATAACTCTACCTTTAGAATCAAGTTTACAACCATTAGGAAATTTAAGTTCATAAAGAGTTACAAATTCATCATAATTTCCTCTAAAGATAAAGTTATGATTAACAACATATATAGACTTTTTAGTTGTAGCAGCAAGAAGAGCAAGATTATCACCTGCGCAAGGATAAGGTAAAGCTGGACGAAGTAAAGCATTAATAGCATTATAAAAACTTCTTGCTGAAATTCCACTCCAATTTACAAATTCTTTTTCCGATATTTCAACATAATTACCGTATAATTGAATATTTTTAAGTATATAAGCAATAACAAGATTAGCATACGCAGATTTATTTTGCCAATAAGGAAACATATCTCCAATAGATTGCATACAAATACAATAATTACCAAGTTTAACTTGTTTAGCAGTAGATATAAATTCTTTTTCTTTAATATTACTTTCAAATTTAATAGTAATATGTTTATCAACATATTCAGGATCAATAGTAAATGGAGTAGCAATAATATTTTCTACTTTATTAGTACTTTTATCTGCAATAATTTCTTTAACTCTTTTATTAGCTTTTGTTTCAAAACTGAATTGAGGCATGGTTTAATTATGTATTAAATTATTATATAATAAATGTAATAAATAATCTGCACCACAGCGCACATTTCGTGTTAAAAAAAGTGTTAAATGTGCGCCACGGTGCAGATTTAACATTTCTAACTATTTGATAATCAATGATTTATAAATATTCTCTTATTAATAATATATAGCTACTATACGCACTATTATATGCAATATACTCTTGGTCATGTGCAAACATAAAAATAGCTGGAGAATAAACTCCAGCTATATAAACAATAGTAATAATATTTATTTAATCAGGATTAATTTGGTCAGCAATATATTTACTAATTTTCATATTCAATGCTTTCTCATTAATTCTATAATAACTATTATTTTTAGTCATATTATTAAGTCTTTCAATAACTCTATAAATAGGAATATTACGTTTAATAAGCACACCAACTTTATTTTTACCTTTATAAATACCAGTACTATAAACAGGATCAAAATCTTCATCAAATAGCCAACGAGCACTATAATCCATAATCTTAATTAAATCACTTGGACCATTATATGCTGCAATAGGACTTGACCAAAAAGTTTTACCTTCTGAATAAAGTCCCCACGGAGTATATATTTGAGATTCAGAAAGAAGTCTATCTGCAAGATATAATCCTGTAGCAACAACATTACTTTCTTTTTCATCATCGTCATCTGTCATAGCATATATAGTAATTCCTAATAATAAAGCACTAAGAATACCATATAAATCACCAAGACAACGTTTAACAGCGTTACGTTCCCACGGAGACATTAAATTCCAATTAGTTTTAATATTAGTTATAGTATTTATTACAGCTTTAAAAGTGTTTTGAACAGAAGCAATAGCTATGCCAACATATCCATCTCCTTGTTTTTTAGCGTCGCTAACAACATTTCTAAATTCTTTACCAAGAAAATCAACAAAAGCAACATAAGAACCTACTTCTATAGTATTAGTTTGTTCATTATAATATCCACGACGACGAAAACGTTTCATAACACCAGGATATAAATGTTTATGATATTGCATAACTAAACTACCCCACCAAGTAAATTCAATAAGAGCAGCACCAAGTTTATCATAAACACCATGAATTTTCTTGTTTAGATTAACAGTTTTATTTTTTATATCATTAATCATATCTGGAGTAATTTCCGCTCCAGCTTTTGGAACAATTTCTCCATTCTTTAATTCAAGTAAATCGATAATAGCAGGTTTAGTTTTCCATTCTTCTTTAGCTTTTTTAATAGCTTGGTTTTTAGCATGAATATATTCTTGAATTATTTCTTTACTCGCATGTGCTCTAAGGAAATCTTCTATAATATTATGTTTAAATGTATCATATTTAAATTGTTCAGTTTTATCTTGTCTAATAATACGTTTAAATTCTTTTAATTCTTCAAGTAAATCTTTATCTTTAGAAATAACAGAAACCATAGCATCGTATTCTAATTTCCAAACATATTCAGAAAAACTACCACAACGTTTAACACCGTCTACATCATCAAATATTTTATTAGATTTAAGAACAGCAAATAAAACAGTATTTTGCATAAAATGTTCACCACCAGATTGTAAACTATACATTAAATTACGCATTCTACGAGCATATTCTCCGGCAGTTTCTCCACGAACTCTTTCTGTCATTGCATCAAAATCAACAACTTTAAAATATTTAGTAAGAGCAACAGCAAAATTATCACTTTTATCTTTATACATATCAGCAATCATTCGTAAAGAATTATTCATATACATTCCGATAGATTCTCTAATATCATTTTTACTAAGATTATCTCCAGCAAATGCTTCACCCATGATATTTGCAAAACCAGTACCAATATTAGCTATACCTCCAGTAACGTTAAAAATCATATATTTAGCAGAAGTAATATTACGAGCTAAATCTGCATATTTATTTAATTTAGACTTTTCTTTAAATTGCTCAAAAATAAGACGACGAGTAAAACCATAAACTTGTTTTAAAGTATTATCTTGACTAATTGTATGATAACTATCTTGAATATCAACACTTGTACGTTTATTAATAACAGGTCTACCAGTAAATTTACTAATTTTGACAGCTTCAGTATTTTTCAAATCTTCTTGAAGTAAATATAACCAATTTTTAGCTTTATTACGAGCATTTATAACAACTTGATTAGAAATAGCTTCTGCAAATACATTACGATAATCTTTATCAAATAATTGTTTATCTATTTCAAGATTACTCTTTTTAATTTCTTCATTTTTCTTTTTAGTATCTTGAAGATATTTGCGATAACTTTCATCTGTTTCTCCAATTCCTTTAGGACGGATTTCTTCTAATTCTTGATAACCTTTACCTTTTAGAAGTTTAAGCATGTCATTTTCTACTTCATAATCATTAGCATAATCAACTTTAGCATTCCATCTATCTTCACTATCATTTCTAAACTCTAAACCAGTAACCCCTAATAATTGATTAACAGCCCATTTTGTATCAGTAACAACTTTACGTCTACGAGGAATATAACCTTGATCAACAAATGTATTATGTTTATTATGTTCAGCAAAGAAATCCATAGTTTCTTGAAGTAAACTTTGCATTTCTTTTTCTTTAGGACTTAAAGTAACATAATTATTATAATGTCCATTATCACGATTATAATTATTACTATATTTTTTATATTTTTTATTTACATATTCATCTTTAACTTGTTTTTCAGCATTTTCATTAGTAGGAACATAACTATAAGTACCTTTAAGAGAACCTTCTGGATTAACTTTCATATCAGTCCAAACTCGAAGAGGTTCAAATTTATGTTTATAAGGATTATAAACGTGATTAGCATCAAACCATTCTTTAAAATTACCATTATTACTTGCTTCATTCATAGCAGCATAATAATATTCATTAGGAACAAAATCAATATTATTTTCTATAAGTTCTCTTGCAGCAGTTTTCTTTTTATTAATATATTTATCATTTTTTGGTTCTATATAACCATAAATATCATTATTTGGAGTATAATTACCATTATCATCTAATATAATTTCACCACTACTATCTAATTGACAGAAAATACTAATAAAAACATCAAAATCTTTAGTACCTTTTAAATTACTTAAAGCCCAAGTAAGTTCACTATTAAAAGCAACATCATTAGTTTTAAATTCAACTTCTTGTTTAAATTTTTGACGAATTTCTTTTGGTTTACGTTTACCTTTAATATTTCGTAAAGCTGTATATAAATTAGCAAGTTCTTCTCTTTCTTCTTCAGTAAGTTTAGTAAATATATCTTTAGCATGAATACGTCCATCTCCACCAAATTCAATAGCTGTAATAGTTTTTCCTAATAATTCGTTAATTCTACCTATAATTTTAATTCTTCGAGGATTAACTTCTTTTTCATTTTCACTTGGGTCACGAAGCATTCTATAAAAATTATCATCAAATATAGGAAGATTATTAGGAATATCTTTTATTAATATAGCTTCTCCAGCGTTACTATCATAACTAAAATCATATTTATGTTTAGTAAGTTCTTTTATAGTAGCAATATCTTTATCACTTAATTTTCGAGCATCAACATTACCAAATTCATCATAAGCATTAGCATCATCTATTATTTTCTTAATTTTAGCACTTTTTAAATTGTCTTCATCTTTAAGTATAGAAAATGCTTCGTTAATTTTATCTTTAGCTTCTTTATTAAGAATATAATAACTATTATTTTTAATCCATTCATAAGCACTTCGATATTCAATATTTTCTAATCGTTTATCTAAAGTTTGAGTAGGATTATTTTTTTCATAATGTTTAATAATAGCTAAATTCTTTTCAAGATTTTCTTTAAATTCATCTGTATCATTATAGTCAAAATATTCTTTATCAAGAGCAGATTTAGCTTTAATAAAATTTCTTAATTTAATAGCACGTTCTCTTTCTTCAGGAGATTTAAGAGTTTCAGTATCTTTATATTCAGAAGTAAGTTGATTAATTTTCTTATCAATTTCTTTTCTTCTATTACGTTCTTGAGTAGTTAAAGCAATATCTGGTTGATCATCAATAAATTTCTCATGAATATATTCCATATATTGACGATATTCTTCAGGAGCAGCTTCAAATATTTCTCTAATTAAAGCATTCTTTTTAACATAATATTCTCGAACAACAGGTTGTTCAACATTATCAGCATACCATTCATCACGTTTAAGTTTAGCAGCAATATATTCTTTACTATCTATACCATATCTATCAAGAGCATCTTTAACAGCGTCAACTAATTTATCTCTATCGGTAAGAAATTTAGCAGTATAAGGTCTAATAAGTTGTCCATTTGAATTAATAATATTTTCCCATCTAAAACTACCACTTTTATCTAATATATTATCAAATCTTTTAAGAAACTCATTTTTCTTACGTGGAGCATCTTGCATTGCAGCTTGATTCATAATTCTATTAACAATCTTAACAATAACTTGTACTTGTTTATTACTTAACATTGCAATATCTCCAATATTAGTTTCCCACCAACCAGAATCACCAAAAGTATCTTTAAGATTAACAACATTCATTCGTATATTAGGATTATTAGCAAATTCATTAGCAATATATTTATTAAACATATTATCAAACCCTTGTTTAATAATCGAAGAATTACGAATTTTATTTATAGAATCACGAATCTTTTGAATATATCGTTTAGTATCTTCGTCCATACCATCAATAGGAAGACTCATAATATTTCCAAAAGTATCACCAAACGTAATAGCTTCAAGTAATAATTTAACTATATTAGGAACTTCATCTGGATTACTTCTTAAAACTTCATATAGATCAGGTTCTCCAATATTATATTCTTTATCGTCTATAACATAATGTTTCATTTGTTTATCAATCATATCGGCATAACTACTAATATAATCACTAAGAATATGATATATATTTCTTCTATTATCTTTAATATCTTTAGATCGATAAGAATTTATACCTTTTATATCTAATTTACGAAGCGCTTTAGCAGCAATATCATCACCTCGTTTTTCAGCTCTTCTAAGAGCAGCAATCATGGCAACAGATGTTTCATCTACTTCAGTTATTCTATTAGCATTATCTATATAATCATCAGTTATATCAGTAGTAATAGCATATGCTTCATCATTAAAATTATCTCTATTTTCTTGTTGTTGTTTTTCAAATTCTTCTCTAACACTTTCTTCAGTAATATGTTCAATTCTATAATATTTGTGAGCTTCAGTCTTAGAAGCTAAAGCACTTCTATAAGCATCACGTTCTTCAATTCTAACTTTTTGAATATTTTCTGTATTATTAGAAGAAACATTATTAACTAAATCTTTATGTAAATTAGATTTAAAAGCAGGAGACGGAGAATATCTTTTAATAGTAACAAGAACATTACCAGCTTCAGTAGGAATACTTTGTGTAATAATATCAGTTTTTCCTACTTGTTCGCTAATATAAAAAGAATCAGAACGTATAACTCCATAATCACCTCTCTCCTCTACGGGGGATTGAATATAAGCCTCTATATCTTTAAATAGTTTATTAAGTTCAGCTTTTTGTATTTCAGTACCATTAACAGAAACATTCTGAAATTCATTAACATTATCTATAGCATTATTTTCTAAATTAAATTTATAACGAGGAATAATATATTCTTTATATTTATCTTTTAATTTTACTTTATTATCTTTATCAATAAAATATTCTTTAGCTCCAATATTTTCAGCTTCAGCAATAACAGTATTATAGAAACTAATATCTCCATATTTATTATTATTTGGATTAACACTATAATCTCCTGTTTCATTAGGTTCAAGTAAATTCATAGGAATAAGATAAACTCCGCTTTCATGTTTATCTATTTTATACAACGTACTAATTTTATTACCACCAGCACTTCTATTAACAACAATATAATCTTGAGGAGATTTAGCGTCTTCAACATTAATTTCATTAAGTAAAGTTTTAAATCTACCATCAAAAGGAATAAATATTAATCCATTACCTCTATTACAAATATTAAATTGAAAAGCAGCATTACTTATACCTTTATTGTTTTCAGGTTTACCAAGTTTAATAGATTTACAATATTCTTTATGACTACGAATAAATTTATCAATAAATTCATCAGTAACTCCTGCTGCAGGATTAGCATAATATCCAAATATTTCTCGAATAGCAGGAACAATTCCAGTTCCCATATCTTCTATATTTTTATACAAAGAATTATTAGTAATAACTTTATCAACAGCACCTCTTTTAAATTTAAATCCATCAACAACAAAAGCATATTTAATTAAATCAGTAATAGCAAGTCTAAATATAGGAGATTTATTAAAGAAACTTGTGCCAAATTCAATATAAATATCGTCCATATTTTCAGCAGAATCTGTAAATTTAATACTTTGATGAGTAAATCCTTTACGTTTAAGTTCAAATTGATTATTAAGATTTACATTAAGATAATTAAAAATACCTAAATCTCCGTTAATATGTGTTTGAATCCAAGATATTTTTTGAGCAGGAGTAAGAGCGTTAAATTTATCAAGTTCTTCTTTTGTAGGATTAAATACATCTTTAATATCAAAATTAATTTTTTGAGTAGTTTCAAAACCAAATATACGAGAAATTTCAGCATTCCAATAATTAGTATCGTTTTCAGTAGATTTAACAATAGCTTCATTATTATCATTTAGCCAACCTTCTTTAGTAACAGTTAAAGGGGTATTAATTATAGGAACTTGAGAATATATCATATTCATCATATATTGTTTATATTCTCTATATTGTTTAGGGGTAAATGTAACACCTAATTTAACTTGAACAGCATTAAGTACAGCATTATAAACATCATTTTCAGTTGGAAACAATTGTTTATTAACATCAACACTTGTTAATGTAGCATATTTAAAAAATGCAGCTAAAAATGGATAAACGCTATTTTCAACATCAATATCTCCTTTAACTAATTCATCTAAATTACTAACCTCGTTTTTTTCAATTTTAATAAATCCCGGATAAAGTTTTTCAATAAGACGTTTACTTCCACACATTACAGTATTACCAACTTCATTATCGGTAAATCCATAAGCAATAACATTATCAACAATAGTACGAGTTTCTCTAATAGTTTGTTTTGCACCAAAATTATCAGGATTACAACAACGAAGAACTTTTTCAAGATTTTTAGTAGTTTTATTAATCTTATTAAAAGCTAAACAAACAGCAATATCAAAAACAGCATTTTTAATATCATTATCTTTTTGTGATAATTCAGAAATATTAGTTATTTTGGACGATTCTAAGCGTGATTTTAGCACTTTTGCATTCAACGTGAATTGTTGTTCCTGTATAGGCTTTTGCGTTGAAATTTCAGCCCCAAATAGCTCTTTATACGTATTTCTAAATTGTTCGTTGGAGTTCAACGCTAACAATACCGATTCATAGTTAGAATAGTCAGTAATATCAGTAGCACCAAGTTTAAAACCAGCTTTAGCAGCTATTCTCTTAACAGCTTTCTGAACAGTATTACCACCTCCTGTAAGATATAAACTATTACTTTCATTATTAACTTCATTAATGGTAGTAATAGCAGGTTGCATTAAGAATGCAATAGCAGTTCTATAATCCATACCTGTATCTATAAGAGTTTTAAACGTTCCAAAAGTAAATTCATTTTCGTTAAAAATAGAACCTTCTTTAATAGCATCAAGAATATGAGCAGTAGTTTGAGAACTATAAACAGTAATTAATTCACCAACAACATTACGATTATTATAACTATTAGCTAATCTATAATGTTTAACTCTTGCAGTAACAGCTTTACCAACTTCATTAGTTTTCTTACCGTCTTTATCTAATAATATAACATCTCCTTTTTTAGTAGTTTCATTATATAAACCATACGCTTTAATCATCATCTCAGCATCATAAATAAATTCACCATTAGCATCTTTTTCAGTTAAATCATATTCAGCAATAATTTCATGGCCTTTTCCTAAATATCCTTTAGCATAATTGTTAACACTATTAAAAGTATCTCGTGTAACAGAAAATGCTTTAAGAGAAGCTCCACCCATAGCGTTTTCCATAAAATCCATTTGGTCAAAAGGATTATAAACACTACGACTAACAGAATCAGCTCCACGAGCTTTATCCATTTCTTTCATAGCAGATGAAAGTCTATCAAAATTACTTCGAGAATAATTCTCTTCCCTACTATTATTGTCTGCCATAATAGCAATCATAGCATCAAGAATATTATTATTTCTTACAACACGAGGTAATTTGTCAACTTCATCTAATTTAGAAAATTCATTAAAAGTTAATAGTCCAGCTTCTTTACCAATATTAGTAAGTTCTTTATAAAGATTATCTCTATTATCTTTTTCTGTACGAAGTTTTTTAACAACATCACGAAGACGTTTTTGAAGTACTTTATATTTATCTTCATGAAATTCATCTTCAATATCAGAAGAAATTTTATTATTGATATTATCTTCTATATAATACTTATATTTAGCATAATCAGTTTTAAAATCGTCAGCAGAATATTTTTTAATTCTTTTAATATTACCATTTTTATCTTTTACAACTTTAAGCGAATGACAAATGCCGTAAACAGAGTCAACGTCAAAGTCAGAACCAGTTTGGGTAACCCATTCATCAGGCAACATAATAGTACTACCATAAACATCATTAAGAAAACCAACAACTTTAACAATAGAAACAGATTGTTTTCCTTCAGTAGGAATACGATAAGCAAGTTGAATATCAAGACCTTCTTTTTGTATCATTTCAAGAGCTTCTGAAGTATTAGGAATAAGATTGCTCCAACGAGGAATCATAACTTCAGCATAAGCTTCTTGTTTAACTTCATATTTATTTTTATCTTCATCAGATAGTTTATCATATTCAGTTTCTTCTATTTCAACTCCAGTTTCTTTATTAATAATAACTCTTGGGTGATATTTAAGTTCTCTAAGTTTACCATTATTATCTAAAACTTTCATACCATGACCAACTTGAGTAACTTGTGCAGCATGCCAACCAGGAAATTTTTGTCTTGTAATACTACTATTAAATATAGCTTGTGCTATACTTTCAAGTTTACTACTAACATTATTCATATAGTTAGGCATAGCAGGATTACCAAATTCATCAGGAGTTAAATATTCGATAAAATTAGAATCCATACCAAGACGTTGAGCTTCAATACGAGCTTTCTTATAAAAATCAGTAAAATCTAATGTTTGTTTATCGCTATCAATATTAACTAATTTACCATTTTTATCTTCTTTCCAACCCATATTAAAAAGAAGCTTCTTAAAATCTTCTTTAATATTAGCGCAATAATTCTTAAAGAACGTATTAATATAAGGCTTAACAGATTCATTAGCATTATCGCAAATCTTTTTAGTAATTTGCACACCAGCTTTATTTTGAGCATCTTTCATATGCTCTGGAACATCTTGCTGTTTATAAAGAAAACGATAATAGTAATCTTCTATAGCATTTTCATTATTAGAAATAAGATCTTGTTCAAAATTAGGATTAATATTTCCATCATTATCCCAAAAAGTTAAAACATTCTTTTTAGCAGCTTTACTTGTTTCATTAGTATTAACTTGTCCAATATCATATTTGTACATGAAATTATAAAGCTCTTTAAGTTGAGTTCCTTCAAGAAGTTCAGGAATAAGAACAAATTCAGCATTTTTAATTTGACGAGGATAATGTACTCCAGTATAACTATCGTACTTATGATCATAATAGAAATTCTTCTGTACTTGAATACGAGAATTAATTTTACTAATATCTATATCTTCAATTCTACGTTGACCAGTTCTAAGTTCATAAAGCTGTTGAAATATATCTTCATATTCTTTAAAAGTACCATCAGCATAACGTCTACGCATAAATTCTTCAATAGTAATAAAAGATTGTGCGTCATTAGTTTTACTTGCTTCTCTATAACCATTAGCAATTTCAGCAGCTTTCTTAGTAGCAGCGACTTCACCAAGTTCATCTTTAAGATAATTAAATAATTCTTGTTGAATATTATTAGCTTGTTTACTTGGTCTTACAGTATTATTAATAGTAACAGCTCTAAAACCATTACGAGCATATTTTCCAGCAGCATGTACTATCGTATAACCCTCTACGGGGAAATAGACATTAGCATATTTATCTATTGTAGTATTACCGAATTTAATCTCTTGTTTAGCTCCATTATAACCAACAGTTTCTTTAATTTTAGCACTAAGAGTATCATTAATATCAAATCCAGCGTAAGCAGTTCCTCCAGCTTGTACTTCTTTAGCGCGTTTAAGAAAATCTTTAGCATCTTTATAAAATTTAACATCTCCTTCAAGAATATCATCTAATTGCATATAGGCATTAGCAGTATTAAGAACAAAATCAACTAAATCTTCATTACTTTTTTGTAGTTCTTGAAGAAGATTTTGATATTGTTTGCCATGAGCTACAATCTCTTTATTAAAAGATTTAATCCATTGTTCAACAATATTATCTATAATACTTTTTACTTCTTGAGTTTCGTTAAAAACGATTTTACCATTTTCAATTCTAATAAGAGGACTATTAATATTTAAAGTAGCAGTATTTCCTTTAACTTGAATAAGTCCTCCGGCTTCGCCTACGGACGTTTCCCCGTAGAGAAGTAATGCACGTTCAAGCTCTTCACCAGCTTTATAATCTTTTGTATTAAATAGTTTTTGAAAGCTAAAGAAATTTCCACTTAATTTACCAGCTTTAGGATTAGATTTAGTCTTTTCTTTATCAAGCCATTTGCCTTCAACAAGAATACATTCTCTACCTTTATCATCATAAGTAATTTTATTAAAATGTACTCTTTCAATTAAACCATTGGTGTCTTTACGAAGAACCCAATTACCTTTACTATCATTATCAAATAAATAATTTAATTGATTAATAAACATATTAAGTTCTCCGATAACATTTTGTCTAAATCCAGCAAATATAGGAGCAGCTCTATTAATACGAACATCTATAGAACCATTTTCAATACCTTCTTGTTTAAGAATATCCGTTATATCTGCATAAAAATCATCACTAAGTTTATTATCATTAACTGACGAAATACCTTCTATTTCTATATTATATAAAATATTATTTATTTCACCTTCAATTTTATTTCCTTTAATCCAAACAATATCAGGACTATCTTTAGTTTTATAAACAATAGGTATAGAAATAGTGCCATCTTCATTTTCAATATAATAATATCGATTAAAGTTAAAAGTAGATAATTCTCCTTTAATAACAGAATAAATATCTTTAACAGACCATATATTATTTTTATTAGCAGCAGCTTTATCTTTAGCTTCTAAATATTTATCATAATTTTCATCTGTATTTTCTAAAGCATAATTATCTATTTCATTACGTCTTTTATCAGCATATTTAGCAATATCTGTAGCTAAAGCTGTAATTGTATTTTTAGCGTCAAGTTTAGGAGCTTGGATAATAAAGTTTTTAGGAGCGTCAGAAGGAGTACGGAAAAAATATCCAGCTTGTGAAGCATTTAAAGCTGCTTTAGAACTGCCAATATTTTGTCCAGCAATAATAGGATTAAAGTAGGCAACCATAGAAGTAGCAAAATAATCTCCTTTAGACATTTTAGCATATAAAGCAGATTTATCACTTTGCATATCTTTAACACCGTTAAATAAACTTATTTGAATAAGTTTTTGAGCGTTAGGATTAATAGATACATTACCTCTATCATCTCTCATAAATAATCCTTCTTGAATATATTTACCATTAGCTCCTTTAATTCCCCAAAAGAAACTATTATATTTATATTGTTCTCCTTTATTAATTTCTTCTAAAAGATTTCTTAGACCAACTTGAGCATCTTTTTTATTAGCATAATTAATTTGTTTAAGAAGATTAGTAATATAACTGTTATTAATTACATCAGATGATAAATTACCTTCAGCATTAACGCTATTTAATTCGTTACGTACAGCAGAATAGTTAACAAGTTTTTGACATATATTAACTATCGGTTCATTAAGTCTATCATAATTAATATTAGAAGAATCAAATAAAGGAGGTTCTTTAGTATATTTCTGTCCAATTTCTTCAGAATATCTTACAGCTTCATTATAAGCTTTTCTTTCATTATTATACTTATTATATAACTCATTATATTCTATAACAGTAGTTTCAACTTTTTGTAAAAGATCTGCTATATTATTTAATAGCCCAATCATGTTAGACCTAACAGGATTACTTCCGTTATAAATAAATCCAAGTATTTCATTACGAGTTACTTTAGGATAATATTTTTTAAGTACTTCATAAATAGCTTCTTCTATTTGCTTATTTAATTCTTTAGGAGTAACACCATCATCTTTAAGTCTAACAGCAACAAGTCTATTAGAACTTTTATCTAAACGAGCGACTAATTCTTTAATACGATTAATATCGTTTTCAGTATATAAATCTCTCATTGTACTACGAGTTGTATTTAGCATATTATATATCATATAACTCATAGCATCTAAAGATTTATTGGATTGTTCAAAAGTAATACCAGATTCAGTAATAATAGACATTGTTTTAATAATCTTAGGATTACTTAATTGACAAAATATTCGATTAGCAAATACAGGGTCATTAATACAATCATCTGCAATTTTAATTAATCCATAATCTTCAGCAATATCTGTTGCCATTCTTACAATACTATCTATAAAATCATTAACGGAATTAAAATTACCTCTTGTATATAATTCTCTAATAATAAAATTAGCACCCATAGTAGTTCTAAGACCAATTTCATTATTAGTGTCATAATTATAAACTCTTGTACCAACTTCTGCTGGAGAATCTAATTTATAAATAGTATTAAAATATAATTTTAAATCAGCAGCAACAGGTTTTTCAAAACTTGCCCAAAGTTTATCTTCCCAAGACTTAGTAGTTTCATCAACACTTTCAGCACCCGAATTAGTATAATCTTCATCGTCAGTAAAATTTTCATTAGTAAGTTTATTACTTTCTAATATATTTTCAAATTCACCAACTATATTAACAAGTTTACTACTTTCAAACGCTTTTGTAAACCAAAAATTAGGATTACGTTTAACTTGTTCAATATAATTATTACGATTATTTTGTGCTATATTGCCAAATTTATTAACTAAATTATATGCTTTATTATATTGTTGTCTTCTTGCTTCAGTATATTCTTTATATACTTCATTAAGTTTCTTTTTATTATTATCTACATCATTATCGTTCTTAATAAGTTGTTTAAGCTCTATTATTTTCTTATTAAGACGTATAGCATTATTGTATGCTTCTTTAAATTCTTTAATAGTATTATCATCAATTTCTTTATTTTGATTATAAACTTTTAAAGCAACATTATTAATATAATCTTTTTCAAGAGCGTCAATAGCTTTTTGAATTATTTTAACTCTATTAAGTTTAACATTGTTATATTTACTCGATTTACGTTCTTGCTCATAAAGAAGAGAAATAATAGTAGCGGTATCATTAATAGCAATATTACGAGCTTTAACACTACTAAAACCCATTAACAAATCAGCTTGACGTTTAGCAGCAGCTGTTGTAACATCTTGGTGTTTAAGTTCATAATATTGTTTTAAAATTCGTCTAACAGTATTTTGTTTATTTTCTAAAATAGACTTAGTAGAATCAAATTTTTCATCTTTTTTACAAAATTCTAAAAAATCATCGCTCTGAATATATCCAGCAAGCACTTTAGCTTTCTGTTTAATACCATCAGAACAATACTCTACAGTTTTCTTAAGAGTGTCATTAACATCTCCTTTAATAACATAACCAAATTCAAAACATTCCATAACATTAAGTTTAACAATATTAATAAATAAAAACCGTCAATTATGATAGCTGTTTTTAGCTTCATAATTGACGGTAATATATAAGGCTTAACTACTTATCTACATGCGTATTTAAGTTCGCCATTTCGCAGCATTTTAGCTATTAACGGCTTGTCTTGCTCCGAGTAGCTATTGAGATAGTCTGCCATGTTATTAATTCGAGTAATATCCAGAGTTTCAGCAATGATATTACCGTCATTATTTTTAACAGCATTAATATCCTCTATATCAGAAGTAATTGATAATAGTTCATCAGAATCATTATTAATAGTATTATAATCTTCATCTTCAATTATATCAGAATCATAATCATCTTCGTCAAATTCATCATCTTCTTCATTAATATCTTCTTCTATAATTTCAGATTCTTTAGTAATATCTTCACCAATATCTTTATCAGATAATACTTGATTATCTTTAATATCTTGCTTTATTTCATTTTCGTTACTTATATTGTTATCATTAATATTTAATATCTCATATTGACGAGCAAATATAGTATTGTTTTTAATACTACTATCTTTTATATTAAATATTTTAAGTAATATATCAATAATCTTTTGAAAAATACTTTTCTTTTCATTATCTTCTGTAACAACGGCAACACCTTCTCCAGTATATTCAACTTGATTTAAATACTTAATAATATTACTTTGAGATAAACTTTCAACAAGCCATTCTTCAGCAAATACTCTACGTTGTTCATCTTCAGAAAGTTCAATATAATTATCTTTTTGTTTAGCTTTAATACGTTCAAAATAATCTTTAAAAGTAAAACCATTATCTTCAATCCATTTCTTAATGTTGACAGCTAATCTATAACGTTCGCTATTTCTATCTCCATAATTAACATCATTATTAACAGTTTCAATAAATTTATTATAAGTTTCAAACAAATCATCTACGATATTTTCTTTATCAAAAAGATTATGTTCATCAATATGAGCATGAAGTTGTTCATGAATAAGTAATCGAACTAATGTTGTAGGAGAAGAATTAGCTAAATTAGAACCAGCTTTAGTAAATATAACAGCTTTTTTGTCTCGATTATATTTAGCATTACCTGTTTTGTCTTTTTTATCATAATAATAAGTACCAGAAACGATAGGAATACCATAAACATTTTTGCCAGTAAGTAAATCAATAGTTGATTTAGGAATAGCAGCTTTTTCAAGAAGACGTTCTGTAGAATTAGCTTTTTCAAGAGTAGCAGTTTGAATCGTGTTAGCAACTCCAACAATTGAATCTTCCTCTACGGGGGATTGAACTTGATCAGGTACGGCAAGAGTAGCAACATTGATATACATAGAAGTAGCTTTATCAACATCGTTAAAGAATCCTCCATGTTTATTGACCCCTTGATTTGTATTAAAAGCATTATTTTGAAGAACAAAATCTCCAAAATTATCATATACAATTTCGCTATCTCCGAGTTTAACTACAAATTTATTATCTCTTTTAAAGAAATAAGGATTATCTGTAGTATTACCGTTACCAACATTATTAAGAGTAAAGAATGTTCTATTATAAATAGTATTATTAGTTATTTCTGTAGCAATAATATTTATAAGTTTATTATTAACATTAATAAAACTTGTAGTTTTTGAATTATCACCTGCAGGATTATAAGTAATACCTGTACCTAATTCGTTTGAATTACCAGCTTTAAACTTATGTATAATAACGTTAAACTTAGAAGTATTATGTCCAATAGAAAGAATTATTTGATTATTAGAACTAATAACGTCATAACCATAAAATATACTTGGAAATTTAGTATTGGCAGAGTTAAATAATAAACCAAGTTTATCTCTAACTTCTTCAAAAGTATATTTTCTATTTTGAAAACCAGTTAAAATATCAACAAGTTCTTTATGAAGATTTTCTTTAATTTTACCATCAACTTTATTAGCACTTGTAAACATGGCTATAATAGGAGTTTTACTTCTACCTCCAATTAGGAAGCCCATATTACCAGCAAGAAAAGGAGCAGTAATTTGTTGTTTCTCGCCTGTTAATTCATTGATAGCAACTATACCATCTTTATCACTATCAATACCAACAATAGCGTGTTGGTCAGATTTAAAAGGTAATTCATTAACACCTTTTTCAGTATTTTCAATAATAGCATCAGAAGTTTCTTTTACACCTTGATTTGTTCCTGTTTGTCCAGCATATTTAACAATAACTTTTTTACCATTAGCAGCAAGAGTTCCAATTTTATGAGTATTTTTATAATTATTAAAAATATTTTCTTTCCATTGTTCATAACTATCTTTATATTCTTCAATAGTTTGAGCTAAAGGATTATAAAAAATAATATTTTTAAGATTATAAATAATACGTTTAGCTTTATCAACATCAGTTATTAAAGCAGGATCAAGTTTAATTACACCATCTTTAATAGCTTTTTGAATAACTTCACTATTATAGATTCTTTCATATTCTTCTTTAGTTAAATCATATCCATAACTTAAATCATAAAGATTTTTCTTATGGAATAAATCCCATAGTTCGTTTTCATTATTAAAAATAGCTTCAAATAGTTCATCTGTATTAGCTTCAATTTGATTATTTAGTTTACGAACATGATAATTAATACCGCCTTTTGGCCCAAGTTTTATTCTATAACCATTATTATCACTATCTGGAACAACATTAGAAATAAATCCAATTTCAATACCTTTGCGTTTAATAGCAAAAGAAACAATATCATGATTTCTATTTTCTACAGGAACAATTTCTAAATCATCTCCTACTTGTAAAGCATTAACAACTTGTTCATAATCAGGACCTCTATTAACACGAGAAGGAACAATATGCATATAATTATCAATAAATTCAACTCTTTTACTTGCTTCATAAACAGCATTATAAAAATCTGTAGGATTATTAAGCAAAGTATTAAGACTACGTTTATGTGTAAATACATAATTAGTATTATAAGAATTATTAATAAAATCTTTTATATTATATAATATATGATAAGCAGTTTGAACATCTAAATCTAACATTTGTTTATTAGCATCATCAGATAATATTTCAATAATATCTTTAAATAAAGATTCAAGATTAATAACAACTTTTTGATTTTTAATAACAGTATTTCCTTGATGGTCTTTAGTTTTAATTTTATTTATAGTAATACCTTTATATTGAATATATGCTTCAATAAAATCTTTAATTATTTGATCAAATTCAGTATCTTCAATAGTAGTCGTAATAGCGTTAACTTCGTTGTTATCATTATATTTAATGGTTACTTTTTGTTTAGTAGCAAGAGCTTCAGCAAGACGTCTAAAAGTTTCAGTTTTATTATCTTTACGTCTTTCTAAAGCTCTAACTATTTGTTTCATTCCCATATTAACACCTCTTTGAGCAGCATGAGGTGCTACTTCTGGACTAACACCTTCTTCAATAAGTTGTTGAGTAATAGTTTCTATAATATTTTTAACTTCTGGACTATTACTATTTTTATTTAAAGCATCTTCAAATACATTAGGAGAAGTTCTAAAAAGAAGAAAAGTTTTACTACTTGCAATACCTACAGCTCGTTCATTAATAGTAGGATCAAAAGATTTAGCGAGTTTAACAGCATCATCTAAATCTTTATTAGTAATTTTATCTTCATCTTCAATAATTGCTTTAACAGCAATTTCATTAGGATCATCACTTTGTTGTTTAGTTTGAGTTTGAGAAACTCCACTTCGTGGAGTTTGTTCCCCCGTAGAGGAGTTATCATTATTAGATTGTTGATTATTGCTAACTTCTGCAGCAGTATTATTAATAGCTTTTGCTTGTTCTTCACTAACTTGTTTACCGTTAACTACTACTCGTTTAGCTTCTTCTTCCTTTTGTCTTCGATTCTGCCTTTCTTCTTCTATTGTAGCTCTTATAGAATTACTAAAATCTTCAGTATTAAAATATCCTATTTTAAGCATATCAAGAGATTCTTTTAATTTAGGAACTCTATTACGAAGAATATCTTGCCATGCTTTATCTAAATCTTCTTGTTCTTTAATCCAATTTTCAACTTGAGTTGCGGCGTCGGACATTCTTTTCATAGTAAGATAATCAACTTGTTGAGCAATAAGATCAACTCTATCATTATAATCTCTTTGAGATTTAGGTTGAATATTTTCTAAATCAGCTTTTTTATCTTGAAGAGCAACTTGTTTATCAATTAAATCTTTAACATTATTAGGAGCTTCAGGAATATTTTTATCAGATTCGTTAATAAGTTTTTCAATATCATTTAATATAGTATGAATATCTCCAGAAAGTCTTTCTACTTGATAATCTTTTCCAAGACTTTGATTAAAAATATTAATTATAGATTGTCTATTATTTTCAGATAAAGGATTATTATCATTTAGAAATTTAAGAAGTCCTCTTTTTCTATCATTATAAATTTTATTATATTGATTTTTAGCTTGTTCAGAAATATCTGGATTGTTATTAACTTCTTCTTGAGCTTGATTAATTTCATTTAGTAATTTAGAAACATGTTTATCAATAGCTTGTCTTCTATATTTATCTATTGAACTTATATCAACATTATTTTTATTTATTTCATTTTGTATAGTATTAATTCTATCCCCAAAAGATTCAATTTCTAATTGTTCTCTCGTAAATTCTCTTGCAGCAATTTTAGCAGTATATTCACTTTCTATTTCACTATTATATAGTACGTTATATAGATTTTCAGCATATATATCTCTAACTTTATCCATTTTAGCAAAAGCTTGATTAGTAAAATCTTCTTCAGATTTAGTAAGTTGAACACCAGCTTCTCTAAAATATTCTTTAAATTCAGGACTTGTAATATATTCTTTTAATAAATCATAAGTACCTGCTTCATAAGCATTAATAGCTAAATTAGTAAAATAATCATCAATAACTTGTTGTTTTTTAATTTCAGCTTCTTCTGGAGTAAGTTTTCTATGAACATCAATTCCTTCATCTTGAAGTCTTTCTCCAGTAATAGGATCTTCAACATAATCATCTGGAGAAATATAATCATTTAACATAGTAAGTTTATCGACAACATCTTTATTTAAAGCAGCACGGTCTTGAATTTCTTTATTCATTATTTTTTCTTCAGCAGTAAGAGTATTAAGAATATTAGCATCAGATTCTTTACCTTTTAACTTTTTAGCTTTAATTTGTCTTTGAAGAGCAGAAAGTCCTTTACCAGCTCCTTGAAAAACCATGCCTCCAACAGCACCCCAAAATGCTTGTTCCCATATTTTATCATCAGTAATATAACTTTCAATTGTACGAGGAATATAATTAGGATCTAAATACATTTTAGCAACTTCTTTACCTTTTTCAGTTTGAATACCTTGATATCCTTCTTCAAAAGCTTCACTAAGTTGCAAAGTGCCAATAGTACTTAAAGGGTGTTTAAGAGCTTCTTTAAATTCATCTGTTCTATCTTTCCAAAAACTTCCTTTAGGAATATCTGTACTGGCACTTGGTTGACGTGTATTTGCATTAGCTTTTTTACGAAGATTTTCAATTGCTTGTTTATTAGAACGTCTAATTCTTGAAGTAGGTAATTTTTTACCAACTTTACCAAATAATTGACCAATACCTCTAAATTGCAAAATATCTTGACCAAGCATAGCATAATCATTAACAAAAGTTTTATCAGCAGATTCTCCAGCAATATATTTTGCTATTTGGTCAATAGTTTTACCATTTAATTCAGGATTTCTTGCATAAAAATCTTTCCATTGTTGGTCAGTATATTTTTCAAGTTCTTGTTTAGTAGATTCATAAGTTTCTGTCCAAACACTTCTTGCTTCCATATAATTTTCCATAGTACGAGAAAGAACAGCATTAGTAGTTAAATTATTAATATATTTAACAGAATTATCAAGACGAGCAACTGAAGGAGCTTTAATACCAGCACCTTTCATAGCTTTATGAGTAAGTTTAGCTAAACCTCTTGTAGAAGCATTATATGCTCTTCCTATTTTATTAATTTTCCCTAATGCTCCAATAGCTTTAGTAACACCAAGAGTAGGCAACATCATAGATAAAGTACTAAAAGCACTTACTCCATTATTAGCCCACCAACCAAAATCACCAAATGCAAAAGTAGCATTTGGATCTTTTTGATAAATTTCAAATTCATCTCTAATAGTATTTTGAATACCTTCAATATATTCACTTACTGGATTAGTATAATCATTTTCATCAGTAAAAACTTGTCCTACAGCATCTACAATATTACTAAGAGAAAAAAACGAACCAAGAACGGCTTCATTAGCAACTCCTTGTATTATCATATTACCAAGTTGTTCAAAAGCAGATTGATTTTCTGCACGTTGACGTTTTAAACTTTCTTCAGAATCAATATTATTAACAGTAATATCTTGTTCTTCAAACTTTTCTATTTCACGAGGACTATATTGTGAAGTATATCGAAGTTTATTAGCCATTCTATTAACATCTTCAGCAAAATCATCACTCATTGTATTAGAAACAAGATAAGGGGACTCTTTGGCCCCCTTTTTAGTTTTAGGATTATATTTAGGATTTCTTACTAATTCTCCATTATTTATAAAATCAATAACTTTACTCATATCTTATATGTTTAATTTACTTCCTAAATCTTTACTTAAAACAGCATAATAACGTTCTAATAAATCAGGTCTTCCAATAGAATTTGTTATAGTTTTTGCAATTTCAAAAATACGTCCATTTAATCTTTCAATAACATTTTCATTATCTAATTGTAAATTTCCTTGTACGAAATTATTTTGAATATCAATATATTCATTCATAGCTGAATAAATATCTACGGCTGCTTCTCTATTAATGTTAATAGCTGTATTTCCATTTTTATAAGTAAATATATTACCACCATTAGCTATTAATTGTTGAGCACCTAATGTAGGAGTTTCAGAACTTTCACTAAGATTAGATGTCATTGCGTAAGCGTCCATTTTAGCAATATGATCTGAAGCCTTAGTATATGGACTATTTTCAAATGCTTCTTGTGCTTCATCATTAACTAATCCGGGAATAAAATAAGTTTTTGGAATACCTGTTGGTTTACCATTACTATCTAAGGTAGGATAAATTGTTATATTAGTGCCAGTACCAAAAAAAGGATTATGAGCAGAATTAAATACAGCTCTACCATTTCCAACAGCTGATACTATTTCATTACCTTTATCTTCTCTATCTTTAATATTTGTAATTTCTTTAAAAGTACCGTACCCATCGTTGTCTTCTACAGTAAACATTTTAGTATTTCCAAATCCATGAGCTATAGTTTTCCTTATTAGTTCTTCTTTGTCAATATTAAGTCTAAGACGATATTCTGTTTCATCAATTTGACCAGTATTAAGTTGATGTAAAAGTAATTGTTGATAATTTGTTTCACCACTAAGAGATTGATGACCAATAGTAATTTCATCGTAATTATCAAGTTTAGTACTTATTTTTTCTTGTTGTTTAATAAAATCGTTAGAATAATTAAGAAACTTTTTATTAGCAGCTTTTTTATATCTATTATATAAATATATATTACCAAAACCAACAGCTGCATTATGTGCAGGATTTAAATTATAATATAAAGGAACTGTATATTTACTATCTTGTTGTGATTGAGGAATTATAGGATTATATTCAGCATCTAATACTTGTACATTAATATTATCTACATTACCTTTAACAGCAGCATTAACAGTATTAGATAAAAGTAACATATTTTGATAATATTCTTTTGGAAGTCTAATATAAGAAACACTTTTTCCGTCAATTTCTTTTCTTCCTGTACTAAAGCCTAAACCAAGAAAACCTTCTTCATTATTAGAATTTAAAATTTGAATAGCTTGATTATATTCATCTGTATTATTAAAACTAACATCATAATATTGACCTTTATCTCCAAATTCAATTTGAACATCTTTTAATAATTTTTGGTCATATGGATTATCTTTGTTAAAACTACCTCCATTTTTCATTCTATTAACATAATCTACTAAATATTTATCATCTCCTTTTAAATCTTTAGTTAGATTATCATAATTCATTGTAGTTTCATTATATTCTCTAATAAGCTCACTACTTTTAACTCTAAAATCTACAAGTTGTTGTTCTGTAGCACCATTATTTTTAAAAATTAAATATGCTCTTTCAAGAGTATTTTTCCAACCATCTGTACTTGCATTAGTCATATCGACATTAACGTCTCTACCAACAGCAGTTTTAAATAGATTATATAAATCATTCTGAATATTTTGTTTTTTACTCATTAATTCAGAAGTCATATTATAATTAAGAGTTATTGGTTTAGTATCACTTGTTCTATTTAATGATTTTATATACTCATCGTCAAGTTCAGCATTCTTTTTAGCAGTTTCTGCTGCTTGTTCAGCGGCCTTATAAGTTTTTAATCCATTTCCATAAGTGGTTTTACGAGTAGTATTATAATATTCAGCAGCATATAAAGCAGGAGATATTCTTTTATTTAAATATTGTTGAGGAGAAAGAGTTATACCATTATCGTCAGTAACATCACTCACAATATTATATTTTCCTTTAGTAGTATTTATAGCTTTTTTATGTTTCCAAAGAGCAATATCGTAATCTTGTTGAAGACTTTCTTTAGCACCTGGAGTAGATTCAATAGCCGCTCTAATACCAGCTTCTATTTTACTTCTATCAAGTTTTTCAAAACTATGAGTAGTATCATCATAATATTCTCCATCAAATACTTCGTTTGGATTAGTAGTAGGATTACCGTTTTTATCAAGCCAACGAACTTGATTATAACTACCAGATTCTCTTGCAGCCCATTGTAAACCTTTAGAAATCAAAGAAGATAAATCTACAACAGCAGTAGGAGAAGTAGTAGGATGCCATTTTGTTCCACTAATAACTTTTCCAGTTTTTTCATCAACAATATCTTTATAATAATAAGGATTTTTTTCTAAAAAATATTCTTTATAATCTTCTGGAAGAGTTTTATCATTTATAACTCTATTTTTAAAATCAGTATAATCTTTTTGAGCTTGAAGTCTGCCAATCATTCCAGCGTCAGAAGCTAAATTTCCTGCTTTAATAACAATATCATCTAAAGCTGCAGCAGAATTACCAAATACAGTATTATTATCAACAAGTTGTTGTATTTCAGAAATCTTTTGTTGTCTCCATTCATTTTCTGCTTCGTTAAGTTCAAGTTTAGCCATTTCAGCTTGAAGATTAGAAGCAGTTTTAATAGCTTCTTTATGACCTTGTTCAAGAGTATTAAAAGTATTTCCTAAAGTATTTAAATCTACTGTTGGAACATATTCTGTATTAATATAATTAAAACCTTTCATATTAACTATGTTTTTAACTGTTTTTATTTTCGTATGTTCTCAACCATGATTCTATCATGTCATTTGTTATACCTCTTACACCAAGAGCTTTTAATATAATAGGATTAACGTTAGGATTTGCAGCAGCAATAGCTCTAATATTATTTTCAGCAGCTAATCTCTTTTCAAAATTACCAATACTATTTTGTACTCCAGCATTAATACTATTAATCAATCCTATAGTATTTTCAGATTGTTTTTCAATAATAGCGTTTTCAAAAGCATTTTTCTTTTCTTTCCAAGTATTATAATTAGTAATGTTTTGATTAACAACAGCTTGTTGATTAAGTTTATCTTTATTAATTAATTCAGTTTCAGTATTTTCTTTATTAGCATAAATATTATTAAGTAATTTAATAGTATTTAATCTACTAAGTTGTTTTCTACCTAAAGCAACTCTTGAACTTGCAGTATTAGCATCAATTTGTCGTTCATACGCTTGTTGTTGATCTCTAACAGCGTCAAGTTGAGGATTAATATTAATACTTGTTTTAAGTTTAGAAGGAATTAAATTAACAGGAGCTTTAGTATATTTCATTTTATCTAATGCTTTCTTATTAGCATTAAATCCTATAATACTTCCAATAATATTTGAAGCAATACCAATACCATCGCTAATTAAAGAATTATAAGTTCGTTTATTCATAATATCTTGTTTATTATCATATTTACGCTTAGTATTTAAGTCAACACCTGTAGTAGGATTAAATCTACCATTAATATCAAGAATATCATATTTGATTCTCTCTACGGGGGATTGATAATTAACAATTGGTTGATTAATTTTATTAGTTAATTCATCTTCAAGACCTAAAGTATAAAATGTAGGATCAAGTGTAATAGGAATTTCAGTCTTTTTAGTACCACCTGTTCTGAACTCTATTCGTTTCCCCGTAGAGGGGATCATTCTTAGACTTGTCTTACCATTGCTTGTAACTGTATAAACTCCACCATTTTTAGCACGTTTACGAAGTTCTGGATATTTATTATAAACTTTAGTTTTAATATCATCACGTCCATGAAGTCCTGCAAGTCTTAAAGCATCAATAGCATCAGACTTAGTAGGAATAGGATAACTTCTATTTTTACCAGCAAAATCTTTTTTATCAACATTAGGATAAGGTTTAGATTTAGAACCATAATCTTTAGAACGACTTAAACCACCCATACGTTTTTTATTTCTTTTTTCATAAAAATTATTAACTAAACTATCTCTATTAGCTAAACCAGCTTCTTTATATATTTTATTAATTTCTTCTCTAACTTCATCATCAGTACCTCTAAGAATAGCTCTTTGCATAGGAACATATTTTTCATCTTCAGGATTAAAATATACTCTTGCAGTTTTACCACTTCCTCTATTATAAATTAAATTAGTAATTAATGCTTCTTTAGTTTCAGTAACATTTCCTTCATCATTATAATATTTACGAATAAAATCTATTCTTCGTTTCGCACTTTGGTTAGCACTTTTAATTCTTTTAAATCTTAAATCTCTTTCATCTTCTTCAGTAATATATTCTCTTCCTTTAGAATCTTTTTTAATTTTATCATTAATATTACCTCCTGTATATCTGTCTACTCCCATTCCAAAATTATCTTCGTCAAGACCTTTACCTTTAGGAGCATACCATCTTCTAGTAACTTTATCAAAACCTATACTATCAGGATTTTCAGAATGATTAATTAATTTACCAACTTCAGTAGTATCGTAATAAGGAGTATAATCTGGACTAATAATAGGATTTTCTAAAGTAGAAACATTATTTGCTAAACTTTGCATTTCTTTAATTTTTTCAAAACCATTTTTCTTAGTACCATATCTACTTTTATTTTTTCTATTTCGATTATTCTTAGTACCATCATCGTTAATATTATTAACATCTTTATATCTTTCTTGAGCATTAAAAACTTTATTAGGATTATTTCCTTTCATAACTTTTTCAGCAGGAGATTCACCATTAAGAAAAGGAACAGAACTAAACACTTTAACTTCAGTAGGAGATATATGCATAACTTCTCCATCTTCAACTTCTAAACCAGTACGAGGATTCTTACCAATATCAATACCACCTTGTTCATGTTTTCTACCTTTCATATAGTAATAATTCTTTTTATTAGGAATAGGTATAGCAACACCACCACGAACTATATTAGGTCTAAGTCTTTTATTACTCATAATCTGTTATATTGTATATTTTGACGTTATATAAAGCCTTATAACGTTATCTTATATTGAATTTGATTAATTATACAAGAAAGCATATTAAAATCAATGTAGAGCTGATAACAGCTATTATTTACGCTTTTTCTTGCCTTTGCAGCCTCCCAATTTCATTTGAGCGAGTCTATCGGAGTATTGGTTATTATTAGGAACTTGTTGATTAACATTTTGAGTAACAGGTTGAGTAGAAGAATAACTATTAGGAGTAAGAGAAGTTTTTTGTTCATAATCAAAACCATCAGCTTTTTTAATCATTTTAGGAGTACTTGGACCGCCAATTAAACTATTAGCAACAGATCCAACACCAGAAGCAATTCCTCCAACAGTATCATTAAGATTATTACCAGTAAATTGATTTGCGATAGTAGAACCGAAATTAGCTTTCTTTCTACCACCACAAGCATACTTCTTTTGATTTTTAATTCTATCTGTATAATTACCTTGTTTAGTTTTCATTTTTCCACCATTTTTTAAAACAACTTTCTTTTTATATTCATCAACATAATCTTGATTAGCATAACTTTGAGTCATAGCTTGTGCAGCCGCTAAACTATCTTGTCTATATTGTTCTTCTTGCTGCATTTTAAACGCTTTTTCTTCTGCTTTTTTTCTTTTAGCAGCACCAATAGCAGAACCTATAACACCACCAACAGCTCCTATAATACTACCTAAAAATGCTTTATCACGTTTAACAATTTTATTTTTCATAACTTACTTATTTTATAACTAAGAGATTCAAAATCAATACGTCTATCTTGCATTAAAAATTCAAATTCAACAATAAAGTAATTACCATAAAGTCTACTCATAACAGCAGCAGATTGATCTCCTTCATTACCAATCATATCTCTAAGATAACTAAAATTCCAATTACCTAAATCCCAATAAGGTTTTTTATAATTACCAAAAATATTTTTATGTTCATTAGGATCAATGCTTTCGTTATCAACAGTAATATTTATATCATTAGTGTTAACATTGTCATTATAAACTCTAAGCATTTGACCAGCATAAGGAGTATCTAATTTCTTTACGGGGAATGGAACATCGCCTCTTACAGATTCATCTACTTTATATAATTTATAAGTAATATATTCTAAAAACTTAACAATGTCATATCCTTCATTAATAATAAAAGACAGTTTACAACTATTATTAAATCTTTCAACAGCATTAGCATAACCATAAATATTAGCATAAGTACAATAATTATTAAATGCTTCAGTAAAATTATAAATAGTATCATATACTAAATTACCGCTTCGAAAACCATTAATAAAATAAACTCTATTTTTACTATTATAAGCATCTCTAAAATAATAACTATGAGTAGAAATAAAATTTTGAGTTTTATAATTATAACTAAGAACTAAATTACGTTTTTGAGTGAAAGTACTATCATTTTCATTTTTTCTAAATATATCATAATCAAATTTAATAAGTAAACGATTATTTCTAATATCATTAGCAAATCTTACATTATTAGGTTTAGCTTTAATAAGCCATTCAACAATATCGTTACTAATAATAGCTAATTGGTTATTATCAAATCTGTAAATATTATTATCGTCATTATTATAAAATATATAGCCAAATTGGTCAACAATAGCGCTTCGCTTATCTTGAAGACCTCCATAACCTAATTCAGAAGTAAATACTTCTTTATAAGCAACATCAAAAGCGTCTGGTTGATGAAGTTGAATATTTTGGTCAATAGTTTTAAGTTCATTATTTAAATCAAACATAAAAAGACTATGTTCAGTATGAGCTAAAACTAAATTACCAATTCCAATTAAATTAATAATAATACCTTTATTTTCGGTAATATTTTTATATGCTTCTAAACCAAATTTTCTCCAAGCATTTTCTCTTGATTCATCTTGAATAATATTACTTCTACGAATAGTTTTATTATAAATATCAATATATTTAATATCTTCTCTATAATTACTATAAGTTTTAGGATTAAATTGGTCAGCACTACCTTGTCTATTTTCAAAAAGATCGATAGAATTAGCTGGTGTAATCATATAGCCCGTTCTATATTGAGTAGAATCTTTATCATTACCTAATTTAGTTACATAAGATTGAGGTTTAGGTTCATTTTTAAAACATTTACTTTCATGAAAAACTGTATCAATAACAGGCATTTGTAAATAACACATAAATGGTCTATCATTTTCATAAGTTTCATTATGTTCTGGAGTAACAGTAGTAGGATAATATTGATATTCAGCATTTTGCATAGTTACAACACCATTTGTTTCATTAAATACTACTCCACTATCAGCATATATAATAGTACCACTATAACTATAAACACCGTTAAGACCTGTACTAATAATTCCAGTATTATTTTTGTTATAAAAAACATCAGTAAATTTAATAAGAGTTTTATTATTATTATATATATTAGGATTATCTTTAACTAAAGAAACTCTATATAAATTAATATCATTATTTTTCTTTTCAGTAGCATTAACAAAAAGATCATATTTATTGTCAATAACTATACATGTACCTACACCAAGACGATTATCTTTTACAGAATTAGCAACAGCTAATTTATAATTAGGCATAGGATATAATTTTTCAAAATTATAATCTTGTAACTGAACTTTATTCATATCAGTAATAAATCCAAATGGAGCATTTCTTTGATAATAATTAATATTAGGAATATCATCATAATCAAAAACGTTTTTACCTTCAATTCTAAGAAAATCAAAATCTAATTCTAAAGTATCATCTATATCTAAACTATCACAATAAAAATTCATAGTATTAGAATTCATCGTATTTAATGAATCTTTTTTAACTACATTATCAGTATTATCATATATTCTTAAATTGCCATTTATAATTTCTAATTCACTATAATTACCAGTAATACTTGCAACAGTATTTATTAATCCATCAATAATTCTTCCAGAAATACTTCCTCCGCCATTTTCAATAACACCATAAGCTAAATTTCCATCTGTTATTTTATTATTAACTATTTTAGCATTATATATAGTGCCGGAATATAATTTTACAGTATTATGATTATTAATTCCTTTACTAATAGTAACATTTGCTAATGAATAGTCATTATGATTATTAATTCCTTTACTAATAGTATCTGTATTTCTAAAATCATTAATAGTAAGTAGTCCAGTATATTTACTTCTTTTTTCAAATTTTTCATAAGAAATAAAATATCCAACATAATTATTAGGTATATTAATATTATTAAAATAAGGACGATAAACTCTATGACTATTAACATCTATGTTATTAAATGGAACTTTAAATAAACTATCTCCATTAACGTTTATATAATTATCAAAACCATATTCTCCATTATTTATATAATTATTAAAAGTAAATATTTTATAAAATTCATAATTTAAATTTTGATTTATAAAAGGTTTTACAGAATCAATTAATTTATTTTTAACATAATCATAATCTTCTGTTCTAATTTCATCTTGTATTTCTCTACTTAATTCTTTAGTAATAAAATTATAATCAGCATAATATCTAATCATATGATTAGCAGGATTTTTATAATCATTTATAATATAACCTGAAGTTAACAGTGTCTTAATTATAATATCATTTATTTTAGCAGTTTTATCAACACTACAATATATATAATCTAATCTATCTTGTTCAAACTCAATTTGAGGAACTGGAATAATAAATACTACTCCATCTACTTTATTTCCGTCTTTATTAACGTGTTGAGGAAAAGTATTATCTATTTTATAACCATTAGTAAAATTACCATATTTATCTACAAAATGAATAAAGAAATTATATACTTCTCCGGGAATTAATGTAGTAGTAAGTTTTCTATTAATAAAATCTTTATCTGTTTTAATATAAGGAAAGCCTAATTGTAAAGCAATTTTCATATTATTAATTACTTTAATATTAGACATATCATCATTAATAACTATTCTATATATTTGATTCCTACTATAATCAATATTTTTATAATTAACATTAATTATAGCAAAATACCCGTTTATTCTATTTGTGTTTATTACATTATTTTCATTAGCTGTAGTTATATAAAGATCAGAAGCTTTAATAGTATGATCATTTATTCTATTATTTTTATTATCAAGAAAATCAACTAAATCTGTATCATCACAAGAAAAATATTTACTAAACGGAATTTCTATAGTAGCATTAACATGATATATAGATTCATCAAATTGATAAGGATTAGGATTTTCTTTATAAACAGTAACATCTTCTCGAATATTAGTATTTTCTGCAGTAAAAGTATTAATTACTGTCGTATATAAACCAACAGTAATATTTTTTACAGAATTAATAATTTCTTCTTCATCTATTTTATTTTCATTATAGCCAGCAATATATAATCTATTTTTATAATTAATAATATTTTTAACATTAAAATAATTATAATAAGTAGCAATTAATTCTTGACTACCATATTCTTCACAATTCTTTAAATTAAGAGTATAATAATTAATAGTATTTTTAACAATATCAATATCAAATGTTTTATAAGATTTAGTATAACTTTTACTTGAGCAAATAATACCTATTTGAAATATATTATAATTAACATCTAAATCTTTAATAGCTACTTTAAAAGTTTCATTACATATATCAGTAGTATCGCTAATATAATCAGAAAAACCAACACCATATCCGTCCCACGGTTTTCGACCGATAATTAAACTTGTTAATTGATCTATTTCAATTGTTTCATTTGTTTTTTCTGGAAAAGCATCTCTATTAAAAATATATCTAACTATATTATTTCTATTAATAACATCTATATAAATAGGATAACCAATAGGATACCATTGAGTATAATCTGTTTTATTTATTTTATAACGAATAAAAAGATAATACCAACCTTTATAAGCATTACCTTTGACATACTCAACATTACTTATAGCAGGAAGTTTAACTTCAGGAACAATACTTAATTTACTTTCTACTTGTCTTATATCTCCATTATCTTCAGCACCAGCTTTATCTGGATTACCTAAATTAATAGTTCTTAAAGGAACTAATTCATTATTGTTACAATCATATTCACTAAAAGCAATAATTAAATCATTTTCTACATTATAAGTAAAACTTCCAGTAATTTTACCACCATGATAAGACAATCCGCTATATGCTAAATAAATATTTTCATCTTTATCAATAGTCTTTTCATTATATACGAATATATCTAATTTATTAATATTAGCTTCAACTTTATTATAATCTTGAACAAATAAAACTATACCAGTATTGATAGGAATAATACCTCTAATAAGAAAATTATTATGATAAATATTATGTATAGCAGTTTGTATTAAAGCATTTGTTATTATAGAATTTTCATTAGTAATACAACTTTCATCATGACTAATCTTAATATTACGAGCATCAACTAAAGAAAGATTATCACAATCTTTAGGGTGTTTATTAAGATTAAGTTTAGGAACTACACTCATAATAACTTTTATATTAATTATAAAATATTATATATTTTAATAGCTGTTTTTAGCTCTATATTTAATCTTGATTTAATCTAATATAATTAATCACTTGCTAACATAAAATTCAACATAAAGCTAATTTTAGCTATTCTCGTTTATTTATTACCCTTTTGGATTAAAGGTGAAATTAAAGAATGCGTTACGCCATTGTTTGTGAGCACTGTCAATATCTTGTCCACGATTAATAACAGAACGTTTAGCTTCTTCTTTAAGTTGTAACCATGTATAATAAGGATTAGTACCATATTGAGAAGCACTAAGATTAAACACAGGGTGCTTATATCCACGGCATAACATTTTATACATGCAATAAAAACCAATAGCTTCTACAAGAATTGCATTATCTGGAATAACAGGAAATTCACAACCATAAACTTTACTACGTTCAGTTTTGATTGTATCATATTCAATAGTAATACAATCAGTATCAAAATCAAGTTCAATTTTATTACCATCTATTATAACAAAATTATGAGTACTATTAGTTGTTTTACCAACATAATTATACTCATTTACTCTATATCTACCGGGCCACTCTTTATCATTAAGAGTTTCAGCAAGAAGATAATCTGGAACTTTTGCAGGATTATCATTATGATAAATATCTGTTGTATTTACTGCATTAGAACTGCTCGTTTCACTCGCAGGTTCCCCCGTAGAGGAGCAACCATTACAGCATCGTTCACTATTAGCTTCTTTCACTTCACAACCTTTATTATCATAAACTTTAATATTAGCATTAGCTATTGGGCAAGCACTAATTGCTATTCTCTCCTTTACGGGGAGTTGAACTTTAGCTCTTTCAGTATTTAATATATTAAGTTGTCCCATAACTTCTAAAGTCCAAACTCCAACTCTTGGAATCCAATCACTATTATCAGGATTAAAATCATTATCTATTTTAGCAATAATTCTTTCTATGTTAGTCGTATCTTGTTTAATCATATCTCATAAAATTTAAACATTTCTCTGGATACTTATATAACAATATATTAAGTTTATATCGTATATCTAATTGTAAATTATAAATATCTTCAATAGTATTACAAACAGTATCTGCAATTTGTTTATAACTCATACCTCTATACTTATTAGCAAGATATTCAGTATGTTCATATTGAAGAAATTTATCTTTAATCATTTTAGAATCTTTAAAACGAATAAGATATTCACCTTCTTTATTTTTAAAAACTCTATAATCCACACCATCATAAGGAATATTTCTAAACTTATACCAAGCTGCTTCATTTTCATCATAAAGTTTAATACCTTGAGCAAGTAATTCTTTTTTACGAGCAGCAGTAGCAGAATAATCAAGAACAGTTACAGTAGTACGATGTCTATTACTAAATTTCTTATATTTAATATAATAAGTACCAATACCGTAACCAAACTTATAACCTTTACCTTCAAGAATACATTTATGAACTTTGGCATAATACGCATTAATAATAGCTCTATATTTACTTGAAAGAATAGTACTACGTTTATTAGCAAGTTCTATAAATTTATTATATTTATATTCTTGTCTTAGAGTATTACAATATTTAATAAGTTGAACAATAATAAATTTATTATCATCTTCATTAGCAACAGAGAATAATTTAATAACTTTATTATAAAGTAATTCAGAAGTATTATATTCTTTATTTATCCATTCAGTTTTATAATCATCTAAATTAATATTATACGATTCAATAAGTAATTGTTTATTATTATCAAGATAATTATAAAGTTCTTCTTTATTAATTACAATTTCTTCTAATTCATTTTTATACTTAACAATATCTGTTTTAGCACTATAAATAAATTGAAGATAATAATTTTTAAATTTTACATCAGGTATCATAATATTTTTATCATTATGCTAAATTAACAGAAGGAATTTCAGCAGTATCTCGTATAACATTAACATTCCACGTTTCAAGTATAAGTTTCTTAATAGAACCAATCATATCTTCTGGTAGAAGAAATTCATCGTCATCGTTTATAGAATCAATATCAAAAGATTTATCATTAGTTTCTACTTCAATAATATGAGGATATTCAAATACAGATTCTATAACAATAGCTCCTAAGTTATTAAATTCAGAATCATTAATACAGTTTATATAAATATATTCATTTATATAATCATATGTAGCACTTGGACATAAACCTGGAAGACTACCATAATATTTAGAAACAGATTCTTTAACAAAAGGAATAATGATAGGATTTTTAACTCCAGCAGTACGAACAGAATGAAAAGGAAGATTATTAGTTAGTCTAACAGGACGAGGAACTTTAACTTTTGTTCTCTTAATTTTAGGAATAGGAAGATCTCCACTTTGATAAATATCTCCATCAGGAACATCAACAAGACTAATTTTAAATCTTTGTTGTAGAACTTTATCTGTATAATTATGATTAGCATAACTATGACGTATAAGTTCATTACGAGCATGAATAATACCAAGTTTAATAGCACGTCTTACAGGAATACTATCTGCTTGTTTTACAGAATGAGCAATTTCAGAAATAAGTTGATTAATACTTGCCATACATTCACTATTTATATGATTATACATTTCAATATTATAACTGCGAGCAAATATAATATTAGTTGAAAAAGAACAAAGAAAAGTAATAAATTTTTTGTATTAAGTATATAAACAACAAAAGCGGCAACATGTTTAGAAACACATATTGCCGCAACAACAAATCTAATATAAACTCAATTAGCTGTTTTAAAGTAATTCCAAGTTTTAGTACTACCAGAATCTTCATCTTTAAAATAAAAAGTAATAGCAGATTCAATAATTTTATTATCTAATTCATTCTTATTAATATTACGGAACCATTCAGAATATAATCTAACATAATCATGATATTGAGCATTAATAGCAACATAAACGTCCCATACAGTAATACTACTATTTATATTACGAACATATTTATCAAATACATTTTTAGCACAATCGTAATTATATATTTCTCCTTTACAAACTTTACCGTTATCAGCAGTATGATGCATAGTACTTACTTGCCATTTAGCATATTCTTCATCAAAATGAGCACCTTTAATAGATTCGTGAAGTTTTCTCATAGATTTCCAAAATGTTTTATTATCTTGTTTTTCAACATAATCAAAAACATTATGTAAACTCATAATTCCATTATACAATTCAGTAGAAGAAACATTTGCTTCTTTATAACTATTTATAATATCTTTATATTTAGACATAAAATATTAATTTAAAATATTTTGTTTAAAAGTTTCAATATCATTATAATCAAATACAAGTTGTTTATCAAAAGAAGGAATATTAATTTTAATTGTTCCTCCTCCAATTTCTACACCACTAAACACATTAGGATATTTTTTAACTTGGGCAACAACTAAATTATCAATACTTTCGCTTAAAATACCTTCTATATCAACTTTACCATCTTTATCTTCAATAGCTTTTAATAATCCACCTAATTTGATATAATTATCAAAACTACTTGGACTACAATGTAAAATACGTTCGCAGGCTTCACGTTTACTTATACGTTTAATACCTCTGTTTAACTTAGTAAGACTTGATATAATATCGTCTAATTCATCATCACTATGATTACTATTACCAGCGTCAATATTAGCAATTGCTTCTTCAAGTACTTTTCTTAGTACTTTTAACTTTACGTTCATCACGATTATTTTTAATATGAATATATGTAGATATACAAATAAATAGCGCAGCAACAAAATGATAAACAATAAGTAATTGAATATCAGAAATAGGTATTCGATAATAAGCATCTAAATTAGCTATTAAAAGATTAATAATATTAGCAGTAATTATAAAACGATGCCATTTACAAAAACCAAAAACATAACTACAAACATATAAAAGAAAAGTAGTAGTTATAGAATTACCTATTATAAAATCTAATAGATAACTAATAATATATTATATTGCTAAAACAATATAATATATTATTAAACAACATACCTACCATTTGTATGATAGGTATGTACTTTATCAGAACTATAAATAGTCTTTTCATCAACAATTATTTCTTTTTACCTCCATTACCATATTGAGGTCTATTAATAGGAGGATTTGGTTTCTTAGGTCCAGCACTACCTGTACCTCTATTAGGTCTACCCATAATAATATTAGATTAAGATAAAATACCAGCAGTTTTAAGATTAGCAATTAAAGAATTAACTGCCGTTTTAACATCTTCAATTGTATCTCCTGAAATTTCAGCAACAGTAGCTACTTGTTTAACGAGACCGAGTTTTTCTTCTGTAGCAGCTTCATAAGTAGGGATTTCTTGAGAAGATTGTTCAGCTAATTGAAGAATAATATTAACTAATACATCTTTTTGTTCTTTTGCAAGAGGAACAGCTTGCATAGCCCAATTAAGTTTTGCAGCAATTTCTTTTGTATTCATAATTATATATTTAATTTAAAGTTTATCAATATGTTTATAACCGACTCCAAGTTTATCAAGTATAGGTTTAAGTAACCAACTATAAAAAACAGGAGAAAAAATAGCAGAATTAAGCAAAGTTATATAATCTTTATAACCAGAAAATATATAAGCAGCAGTAATAAATATAATAGATATTGTAAGAACAATGCGTTTACTCCAAGTAGAAACTTTTTTATCTTTATTAATATAATCAATAAATTTAATTATAATGTAAGTTAGTATAACAATAGAAAAAATATAAGAAAAATTAAAGTGATTAAGTATATCACTAAAAACTACATTTGTAATATCCATAATATTATTTTAATTAACATATTGTTTATTATTGCTATCAACAATACTTAAATCAACATATATCTAAATATAATATCTTTATATTAAATAACAAAATTATAATTGTTTATTTTAATAGTTTCCTAAAAAGAAAAAGTCTGACATAGCATTAATTAAAGCTGTATCATAAATAGCTCCATTTTTAATTATATTAATATAATCTTTATTATCGCTTGCAATTTCAAGATTGGCAAACGTAGAAAAAGATTGTCCAGACAATATAGCGTCTATAGCAGAAGAATCAAGATTATTAATAGATTCTACAAATTTTAAATTATTAACCATTTTACCATATTCAAAAACGGTAGGAATATACATTTTACATAATGGTTGATTATATCCATTATATATTGAAGGAAATGTTACTCTAAATCGTGAAACAGGCATAATTCTATCAATATGCATATATCTTGCAATGGACATAAATATATTCATGCCGTTTTGCTCATTTATAGTACTTCTTGCTAAATCATTAATAATAGTTTGATCAAAACTATCAATTTGTATATATATTCCATTATAACCAATAATAGGAAAAGGTAAAAAACTTCTATATTCAGGATTAACAACTATACCTAATATCATACGATTAAAAGCAGTATTGTAATATTCTAAAGGAAGAATTGTACCATCTTTTAACAAATAATCTCCAGTTTTAATATTATAATCAGTATGTAATTTACAAAAATGATTATCTGGATTACCAACAATTCTATAAGTTAATCCCGGTCTATTATAAATATAATATTCAAAATCTTCATTAGGAATTAGTTTATATTGATTACTTTCAGTATCTTGAACATAATTTAAACCATAAGCTGTAGCATTAGTAACTTGATTTCTATTAAATACATATTGACCATGAAATTTAAAATTTAATTTATCAGTATTACTTGTAGCATAAGTAGTATTTCCAATACCAAAACAATTTTTATCCTGTAAAAAATATAAATTAGTATTAGTAATAGTAGTAGTTTGTACAGCTACTTCTTGATAAACATTTTCTATAACTCCAGCAAAAGGTATTTGAGGTTTACTTATAAGACGTCCTTTACAAAATAATGCTCCTTTAGGAAAATCATTAGCTGCAGTATTAACTACAGCTAATTCGTCAGCTACAAGATTTCTCTCGCTTAAAAAATTAGAAAAAGTTCCATAAACATTAAATCTTTTAGCCATACTATTATATTAATTAGAAAAAGTATTATAATACTTTTTATGATTTGTATTATAATACTTTTTATGATTTGTATTATAATACTTTATACTTCATGCCAAGCAAATGCTTCAATTATAGCTTGTTCAACAACTTTTGTAATTTTTGAATTTATACCTTCAAGTTTTATACCGTTATCACTTAAAGAAAGATAAGATTCAGATGTTGGATCTATAATTAAATGAATATCTTTTCCTGTAACTTTAATACCATTGTGTCCTTCATAAACATCTATAAGACTACTTACATCAAGATAAATAGCATCTTTACCAGCATCAGTATTAAAAGTAATAACAAGATAAGTACCCGGGTCATGAGATTTTGGATCTGTTACAAGTTCAACAGTATTAATCATACCATCTTTAATAAACGCGGTAGCATCAATACTTGCTATAATAGAAGAATCAAAACCTTCAAGATTAATCTTCTTAGTTTCAGTATTATAAGTAAGATTAAGATGACCTTCTACATTAGTACCGTTTTTCTTAATAAAGTTTTGACCTGTAACATTTCTTAGAGCAGTTGTATCTTCAGCTTTAAGACCATTAGCCCCTAAACTAAGAGTAACATTTCCTTGAGTAGGATCAAGTTTAATACCTACCGTAGGAGTAGTAGCACTACCTTCGATTTCAATACCTTTATTTGCAGTAGGCCTAACTGCACTAACTTTACCTCTTAAATCGTCAGAAGTAGCTACTCTATATTGAGTAAGCTTTGAAATACCTGTCCAATGACCAGATGAAGAATGTACAGTAAATTTTAATATATAACAATATTCATCAAGTTTATTTACAATAGCATTACATAAATAATTAACGCCGTTTTGTGTAATATTGACATAAAATTGTCCTAATGAAGTTTTAGCAATAAATACTTTTTTAGCATTTATTGCTGCAACAAAATCAGCATACTTAGAAAATTTTGTATCTATATTATTTACTCCTTCACTTTCAGATAATGTTGTAATATCTCCTAAGAAATAAATGTTATCGAGATTTTCAACATCTTCATAATTAGCTATTTGATTATAAACATTATTAGTAACTGCTCCTGTAGCTTTCCATTCACTATTTTCATATCCTACTTCAATATAAAATATACTTCCTATATCATTATTAAATTCTATAAAATTAAGACCATAATAGGAACTTTCTTTAGTAACGCTAATAATAAATTTATGGGTATTACTACTACCTAATATAATTTTATTATTTGTAAACGCTTCATCAAAATCAGTAAATTCTCCAAGTATAGAATTAATTTGAAGTTTTTCAGATTGGGCGGAAAGATTTTTAATATCTCCCGGAAGAATATAAACATTAGATTCTGCCCCAGCTCCATCAACACGAACCCAAGAAGAAGTAGAAGTATAAGCATCAGGATTAATAAGCATGAACAAAGCATTTTGTCCATTATAGTTAACAGGAACAATAAGACCTTTAAACAGCCAAACTTTACCATCACTATCAACCCATGTAGATTGTTGAGTTAATTCTTCATAAGTAATATATGTTTGTCTTGCGTCAAGTGGTGCTTGTTTTTTTACTTCAAGACTTGCACTAAAATTAAATGTGCCTCTTTCTCTTGCCATATCATTAACTCCTTTCTATTATTTACTAAATGTAATATTAAATGTACTTTCTCCATTAAATCCAGCATCGTTACGAGTATAAACTACATAACTAACTTGTTTACCTTGAACTTCAATATTCTCAGTTGTCTTAGTAAATTTATCTATATCATAATTTTCATATTTACCAGACAAAGTATTAAGAAGTTCAACTTTAGTTAAAGTATATTTTACAGGAAGTTTAAAAATATGTTTGTTAGGACCTTCAGCTTTAAATTTAACAGCACTAAGAGTATTAGAAGTAGTAAGTGCTAATTTAGCAAAAGCTTCATTATTATCTTTATTAGTGAAATAAGGATATACACCATTAATAGTTACAGCAGCACTATTAACTGTTCCTGCAGGAAGAGGAGTTTGATACTTATTACCTTTACTATCTAAAGGTTGAGGACCTTGAGCATAAGCTGCTCTATATTTATAAATTATACTACCTTCAGGAATTTCTGTAGGAAACTCTTTGCTAGCAGGAGCATTATTTATATAAATAAATGATTCATTAGATTTCAAATCACCACCTCTATTTTGTTTTTTAACTCCAGCTATTTTAATAGCACCGGGATTATATCCTGTATTAAAACTTGCAGCAACAGGAACAGAAGCACCTCTAGTACCAACTTCTTGAATTGTAGGAGTAGTAGAAGTACTCCTCAAACTTAAATAAGCAGTAGGATTCTCAAATGTAGGATTAACAGTAGGAAATATAAGTTCATCAAAAAGCTGAGAAAAAGTTTTATTTTTAAGTTGAGCTACAGTTGTTCCAGCAGGAATACCTCCAAGAGCATTAACAGTAGCAATATCGTCAGCTAAAGCAGATTTATATTTAAGTATTTCAGCTAAATCGACAGTTTTACTTGAACCGTCAACCGTAGTAATTTTAAGAGTAGTTCCTTCAATACTAACAGCGCTTACACCACCAGAATAAGAAGTACCATTAACTAAAAGCTCGTGAGTATCAGTAGCAAAATAAAGTTTATCTAAATGATCAGCAGCAGGTTTATAACTTGCTTTGAGACCACTAAACAATATACCTGTAAATTCGGTAAGAATTTTAGTTTGCAAATCGTTATATTTCATTACTTTTATATTTTAAATTATGATTAATAATTTAATGCCAATTAATAATCTTTTTAATTATTGAAGTAACTGTTTTATTGGCAACAGCATTGTTAGAAGTATCGTCAAGAACAACATCTACTTTTAAAAATATTTGTTCTTGTATGGAAGAAACTTGTTTCCATTTATAATATTCGTCAACTCGTAAAAAATATTGATATTTAGAAATTTTATCTTCTCCAAAATACATATACTCAATAACAACACTTAAACCATCAATACCAGCAATAATAACATTAAGAATTGAAGTTTTTGTAAGAACAATATTATTACTTAAAACAGCACTTTTTAAATCCAAATAATTTCCTAAAACTATTTCAAGACCTTCAGGATTAGTATTAATATTTATATCTTCAATATTGCCCGGAATACAATAAAAACCGTTAGTAGAAATAACACTATATAATTTTTGCCAATATTCTTCATTAGTAATATCAGTACCATTTGGAACTTGTTTACGAGATATATAATTATAAGAACCATCAGTAACTAAACAAAGTTTATCATAATCCTTTCTAATATCCCATACACCATCACAACTAATACTTACTTTTCCTATATTCCTCTCATTAGTAACCATATCATTTATCTTTAACAATTAAATCTTCATCTTTTAGTACAAACTCTTTAGTATTAGAATCTTCAATAACTTGTAAATATCCGCTATCAACATCAACATCTACTTTAGGAATATTATTTTCACAACTTACTCTTGCTTTAAGATAATTATTGTCCAAATAAACAAAAACATCTTGTTGAACATAATCACCTCCAGTATAGAGTTTATCAATTTGAGAAGTAATATATTTTATTAGCAAACCAGCTTCTTTATCCTTTTTTAATGCTTTACAAGCTATTGCGGATTGAAAAGTATTCCAACAATCAATTATAATTTTATTATTACCTTTACAGGTAGCAGAACAATCATTAATTATTTCTTTGCCTATATTAGACATTAAAATAAGTAGTTTATGATATATACAAATATAATCTTGTGGAATAGTCAAATAAACATAATTAACATCGCTCATACACAATTTATATTTAAACTATTAATAATATTAGCAAGATTATTTAATTGTTCTTCGGTAAATAATTGACTATTTTCTATACAATGTATTAAAACAGGAATAATCATATTCTTTGTTTCACAACATTGATTTTGAACAAAACCAATATTCATCAAAGCAATACGATTAACTCTATTATTAATATCTCTTATAATTAAATAATTATCTGACATAAGTATGACACTGTTTCATAACAATAGAAATATATCCGTCAATTTTTATATTAATTTTATTATTTATATTATATAATTTTTCTTCTTTAGAAAATTCATCATTATATATAATTTCAACAACATCTTTGCTTATTTCTGTTTTCCATTCAGGTTTTATATAACCGCATATTTTATATAAAAACATTAAATTATATAGCCTATAATAATTAGATTCTACAATATAATGAATATTTTCAATAATATTTTCTTTATTATTATCTATATTATTAATTACAACAACAGAAGTAGTGTGACGAATAATAGAATTAGCGAATGTTTTAAAAGAATTTTTAATAGCATAATCTCGTTTTTCTTCAGCATCGTTAAGAATATCTTTTGTAATATAATCTAAAAACGAATTTAATTTACGAAAACATTCAGTAACTTCTTTATTAATTTTAACGGCATTAGATTCCTTTTTAGTATCAATTACCTTAATTATAATAAGATAAATAAGAACAATAACACCGGGAGTTATTCCTAAACGTAAACTTTCTAACAATTCTCCCATATTCTATAAGAAAACTATCGTTAAGCTATTTAATAGCAATAACGATAGTTTTTATTTTAAAGGTTTAACCTGCAAGTGCTTTACAAACAGTTTCAAAAGTAGTAATCTGTTCAGCACCAGTTGGAAACGCAACTTGTACAATTTGATTAACAACTTCATCTCTTGTCTTAACATCTCGAGGTTCAGCAAAAGACAAAGTGAAAATAGTAAATCCTTTATCAGCAGCATCTGAAACTTCAAGAGGATTAAGAGGATAATGAGGTCTCATTAATTCTCCAGCTTCTTGATATGTATATTCAAATCCGGCATCAGCTGCAGCTTTATTTGCTAAATCAATAATATATTGAGCATCTCCATAAGCAGCTTCTCCTTTTTGAGTAGAAGTAACAGCAAGACCGGTAAGTAAATCAGCAGGAATTACTTCATAATCCATACCTACAACTTGTCCATCGATAGTCAATGTTGCTTCAGAAGCAGTAGCTACAACTTTAGAGCCAACGGTGTTGTTATTAATAGCTTTAGCCAAAGCCTCTGCAAGCTCATTAGCAGTCTTATTTACATCTTTAACGTAAACAGAAGCAGTCCATTTATTACGTTGATTAAATCCGACACCCTTTAGAGCAACAATCATTGAATACTCACCAATCGTAGTAGGAGCAGGAATAGTAAATACTTGTTTAAATACTTTACCAGGTTGATAAACTCCTTTTACATAAGAAAATTTATTTTTATGAATAGGAATTACAACATGACCTCCTTTATCAACAGGACGATTAACAATCAACATGCAATCTTTAATAATCTCTGTACCAGTAGCAGTAGGAGAAATAGTCTTATCAGATTTTCTAAAATAAAAACCAATCGCACCATCAACTACACTATTATTGCTTAAAGCAGTAGTAGGATAAGCAACGTTTTTACCTAAAAGAAATTGTCGCATAACTCTATAACTATTTTAATAAATTAAGAAAATCGTTTAATTTTTTTGTTGAGACATCGTTGGACTAATAGAAGCAATATACTTTTTAACAGCTAACTGAACTATTTCCTCATGAAGATATTCAGGTAAATCACAATCAACACCTTCATTTTGACCTTCAACATTATATTTAACAATCTTAGGATTGTTAATATAGCAAATCTTTATTCCATCAATAACCTTTTTGTCATCACTCTCAGTCTGACCTGTCATAACTTTGAGAACAGTAAGATAATTTTCAGCTACTTCTGTAAACATTGTTACAATAGGTTCATTAATTGTCGGTCGAGTACAATAATCAGTCAAAGCGTCAGAAAGTCTATCGGGCTCTATTAGTCTACAATGTACATCTTTTTTGCCGTTTTTGTAATCAATATAAAAATCAGTATATAATAAAACATTATGGAAATCAACAATAAGCTCAAAAGGATTATCATTAAAATAATCACTTTCTGTAATATCAGTATGATGAACTCTATAAAGAGTTCTCAAAGCATTAATTGGAGTAATAGAAGCAGCTTGCGGTAATATTCCAACTTGAAGTGAATTAGCAACATTTTTACTAATTATATTTCTAACAGTTTCATTAATTGCTGCATTCAGATATACGTCTATAGACTCTGGAAGAATACCTCTAACAAGTTGTAAACCCATTACTTGCCCAAACGTTCTAAACTCATTGTGCATTTCCTGTATAGTCATATCAAATAAGATTTAATTTATGATTATAAGCAGCTACCATAGAAGCATTCTTTGGATCTTTAAACCAAGCAATAGCTTCTCCAGTATTAGCACCTATTAATTCTCCATCAGTAGTAGTAATATTTTGACTATATTGAGAACGAACTAACTCTCCACGAGCAATAAGTTTTTCAATAACAGCCATAAGTTTAATATCCTTATTATATACTATTTTATTGAATTTAACAGGTTCATTAGAACTAAATTTATCCAAATCAATTTCCTTATCAAGTTGTGGTCTATTCAAATAAGTAAGAACAGGCAAAGAATTAAGAACGCAATATTGAACATAAACAGCTTCAAATAAAACACTATCAGCTATACAAGCAACATAATTAGATTTTGCTTTATTAACTTCAAGTCTATATTTGCGAAGTTTATCAGCTTCTTTCTTATCATCTTTAAAATAAAAACGTATAGAAGTATCAGAATTAATAATAGACATATCTTTTGCTACACTATGATACAACAAGCAGTGTCTATACATAAGATAATCTTCTACATTAATAGGATAACCAACTTTATGTTTTTGAGATTCAAGAAGATTAAGAGCATTAACTTTAGCTTTAATAGCTGCTTTAATTTCAACATCTCCTCTACGTGGAGCTTTTTGATAAGTCTCTTCAATAGCCTCTTCTTTAGCTTTAAATTTATAATAATCTTTTTTATGATAATAATAAAAACTAATATCAAATGTTTTTCCTAATTCATCAACAGGAATACGAATATTATTAAGATATTGTTTTACTCTTAACATAAAAGAAGGATCATTAGGAGAAAGACCGACAAGATTAGGAAAATATGCGTTGACTTCTTCTTGATTAGCTGAAATAACCTTAGACGAATTAAAACAACTTCCAATATAATCAATACGTTTAGGAAGTACTTTATCGTTTGCTTTACGATACAACGAAGTATTCTTAACAAGCATAATCGTTATAGAACGAACATCAGTATAAGGTTGATTTTCACTTAAATCTTCTCTGTCAGCACTTTTTTCTATATCAATCTTAGAAGTAGTGGGTTGTTGAACAGTATCAACTCCCTCTACAGGGGATTGAACAGAATCATTAACTGTCTGTTTATTTATTTCGGTATTTGGTTTATTAAATCCAAATGTCATACCACTGTCAGAACTATTTTGCATATGAATTAAATTTATAAATTAAGATTACAATTCACACTTAATAAGGAACATCTTGGTAGAATTATTAACTTGAAGACCAAGAGAAGACATAATTTCATATCTACTCATATCTATTTCAGTAGAAATATAATTACTATCAGGAACTCCCCAAGAAGCAGGAATATCGCTCATACCTTTAAACACTTTAGCTTTATAGATTTGTCCTTTACGACGAACAATGCGAACATTACGTTCTCCATCATAAGAACTAAAATCAATAAAACATGCTTGGTGAGAAGTAATAGGAAGACCTGTACGAGGATGAATTTCACCATTCTGTTTAGCAGCTTCTGCAATAGTTCCTTTATCAAAGAAAGAACAATGTTTAACTGTAATAGTATGACCTTCAACAGTTTTATATTTACGGAAATATGCGCCATATTCAAGACCACCACTCATAGTACCAATTTCTTTATCTCCGAGAGGAGTCAAGAAACCATTCTGTTTAGCGTCCATTTTTATGGCATCATCAAAATCTTCAATAAAACCTTTACCGCCCATAAGAACAATATCCATTGTTCCACTATCGGTATCTCTATCGAGTACATCACCAACTATACGCTTAATCTTATTAAGAGTCAAAAACTCTCCATAAGTATCGTAATTAGATTCACGACAAATCTCAAGCATACCAGAAGTATGAGGAATAGGTTTACCATTATCACGATCTTTAAGAGTAATCTCTCCATTCATATTACGGTTATATTCGGCAAGCCAAAGACGTTCTTCATTCATAATACGCATATGAATATGAAATTGTCGCATCTCTTCATTAATCCAAAGACGATTAGTTGTTCCATTATTGTCTTTAAATTCATATTCAGTAACAGTATTTGCAAGATTACCAGCAATTTCTTTAGAATAACGATGGAACTCAAGTTGAGAAGTCATTTTACCCGGTCCCATAGAATTACTTCTATTACCTTTAGAATATGATTCAGAAACAGTAGGGGCAGCCAAACTCCAATATTTACCTACAGCAAGCAATTCATCAGAAATATAAGCATTGGGATCAGGATTAGTCAATTTAATAAGATAAGCATATCCATAAGGAGACTCGCCAAGATCTTTCTGAATACGAACTTGAGTACGACCATCAGGTCCAATCAAACCATATTGTTCAATAAACCAATGAGTACTGGTATGAATTTCAATTTCAGCACCACCAAGACCAGCTTTTCCACCAGCAGGAATATCGCAATGAGTAATGAAATCAGTAAACTTCATACGACCCATAGTATTCCAAACCCATTGAACAGTATGAACATCAACAGTACCTGCTTGCCCTTGACCTTCTGTCATAAATGTCAAAGGAAAACGGTCATCGTCCATACCGTAGTTATAAGTAATAAATCCATTTATTTCAGCAGGTTTTTGTAGCTGAAGATAAGAGATACTATCTTCATTAGAATATCCTCTATCATCATACTTTCCCTGCGAAAGTACACGCATTTTGTAAAACATAACTAAATTCTTTTTAAAATACTATTAATAACTAAAATTAATATCTTTCTTTTGATTATTATTAGTAGGTTTAGTTACTCTATAAGAAGTAGACTTTTCTTTAGCTTTAAAACGAAGTTTATTTACAGTAGCTTTATTAATAGCCATATCTACAAGATTAGAATAATTTCCACCAACAAATTTAAGATAAGCACGAAGAATTTCATCATCTCTACGACTTTCAGGAGTTTCTTGTAACAAATCTTTTACATAAGCAGATTGTCCATTTTCGTCAACTCTATAAATATAATTAAAAAAGTCTTCTGGAGAAGCAGATATTTTCTCACCATTACGACTAATAATAATATTTTCTGGAATTTGATAACCAGCAATATTACGATTCTTAATTACATCATGTACACCGTTCCAATATTTTTCAGTATCAGCAATCCGTTTATCTTCAATTTCTTTAGCTTGCTTTTCCATTTCTTCTTTATAAGCTCTATCGGATTCTTGCAAACCTTCAAGTTCTTCTTTTGCAATAGCAGCTAAAGTACCATTAGATTTAAGATAAGCAATATAGTTATCTACATTACCTTTTCTTCCTTGTTCACTCCAAGCAGTTCTAATAATATATTCTTGTTGCGCTTCATTAGCATCATCAATTGTAATTCCACTTCTATCAGGAACTTCTCCAAATCCTTCAAGAGAATTACCATTAGCAATATAATAATTTAGTACATCATTTAAAATAGGATAACGTTGATATAATGTGTTGATAGCAGTTTCATAATGCTCTTCTTTAGCAGCTTCTATAACTGCGTTCATATAAGATTTAATTCCCTCTACTGTATTTTCAAATTCAACAGGTTTATCGTTTTCATCTGTAACAGTAATTCCTATAGCATTTTGAATACTTTGAATATTTAATTCTTCAGTATTATCGTCAATTTTATCAAGTCCTTCAAGAAAAGACTTAACATCTTTAGCTTCTTTAAATATATTTCCAGAAGCATCTATAAGATTACCTTTATCATCTACAGTATAAGAATTATTTCCAATTTCTACAACATCTCCTTGCGATAATTCGGAATCATCATTGTCGGTACTTTTATCATTACCATCATTATTTCCTTTGTCATTACCTTTGTCATCATTGTTATTGTTTCCTTTGTCATCATTATTGTTACTATTATCTCCATCATTAATATCATCAAGATTAGTAGTATCATCATCAGGAGCTACAGTTTGATTAGTAATATTAGTAACATTATTCTTTGTGTTATTCACATCGCCAGCACCGTTATTATTATCGGTTTGCATTTGGCCATCACCAAAACTAAAATCCATAATCGTTATTATTTTGTTATAGTTTACTATCACGAATATAAGCACAAACTATATCACAAACAATATTTATTTCAAAAACATAAACAGTATAATCGTCAACAACTATAATATTATCTATACTGTTTATGTTATATAAGCTGTTTTTGAAGCTATTTTTAGCTTGATTTTTATTTACGTTGAACATTTGATAACGTTGAAAAAGAAAGTCTAAATTACAGCTAAAAATAGCTATTTATGAATATAATTTGCCCTATTCCAACATATCGCTTTTGATACATCAAAATAGGGCAACAATATAACTAACTATATCAATAACTTACTTTTTACTCTTAGATTTACCTTTAAAATCATATCTGTTTTTATTCTCTTTAGCAATCTTATATTTAGTATCAATATCGTGCATTTTAACTTGTCTATCTCGTTCTTTATTAACCATATCTAATAAAGTCTTTTGTCTATCTAAAGCTACTTTATCTTGTTCAACTCTTGAACGAGCTTCATTAAGTCTATCAATACCAGCTTCTTTGTTAGCATCACTTACTTCAGCATTATAGCTTATCATATTAGCATCAGCACGAATTAGTTCAATTTGTTGATCAATATAACCTTCAAGTTGTTTAGTTTTTCTATCTTCTTCTCCTTTAGCTGCAATCTTTCTAAGTTCAAATTCTTGACGCATTTGTTCAGTTTGTTGTTCCATTTGTTTAAGTTGTTGTTCATGAGCATCTTTTTCTTCTTGAAACTTTTTAATAAGTTTACTAATAGCAGCAACATTATCTCCAGTAATAGCAGCAATAGCCATCATACTATCACCATTTTGAGAAGCATTAAATGCAAATTGTTTAAGTTGATTAAGTTTTTCTTGTTCTTTAGTAGAATTTTTAGCTTTAATAACATAATCAGCATATATATGCTTATCTACATCAAGACTAATATACTTTAATTTACCGTCTGCTGAATCTCTATATGCAGTATCAAGACCGTCAATCCATGCAAGTTTAGAATAATCCATATCTCGATTATAATCATAACCACGAAGATTATCCATCATAAATTCTATAATAACACTACCCATACTACCTCTAATAATAGCTTCTTCGGTAGACGCTTTTCCAGCATAATTACCAATTTCACCATAACGTTGAGGAGTCATATCAACTTGCATATTAGCAGTTTGTTGAATTTCATTAAGTAAAGAACTTAATTGAGCAATATAATCTCCAAAAGAAGCAGTAAGCATACGAACTTGCTGTGCTCTAAGCATTCCTTGATCATTTTCATCATCAATATACAAAATACCATCAGCAAGCATTCTATAAATAGTTTCTTCAGGATATTTACCTAATAAAGATTTAGCTATCATAAGAATATTAAGTTTGTTTTTAGCAATAACCATTTCTCTATGATAAGCTACAATATTATAAAATACTTGAAAAGGAGTAACTATATCTACAATACTAAACTTTCCAAAACCCGGAAGAACTTCATTAATGCCGTTATAAGGTAATTTTCCATTACGATTATAAGCTATAGCTCTCGCTCCATAAGGATAAATAGCATCATGTCTTCCACCAATACGAACACTTTCATAAACTTGTGGTTCATACACATATTCTAATGAAATATCCCCCGTAGAGACATTAAGTACATAATCATCATTCTCAACTCTACTATCTATTAAACCAGCTTCATTAACAAACGTTACAATAGCTCTTCTTACTTCACCTCTCCAAACTACATGCCAAACATCATACAAATCCATATTATAGTCTCTTTGCATATTAGGAGAACGTCTAAATAATTCTCTATCAGCTATACTATATTTTTGGCAAACATCTGGAAAATAACTTTCATAAGTGGAAAAAACTAAATCTTTAGTATTAGCTGGAGAATGTTTAGCATAATAAGTATTAAGAAAATCTCGTTGTTTATCATCAAGATAATCATCAAATTCATCAATAATTTGTTGATAAGACATTTTACGTCTACAAGCAAACATATCGTCATTTTCTCTAAAAGAACTATCTGTGTTAATAGGATAAGCATCTCTTGGAGAAATATTTCGTTTAACTAATTTTGTACCAACAACATCAGCATAAGTATAACACTCACCAAAACTCACAAAATCAAAATATGCTCTTGCATAAAATATTTCATCATCAGTAATATCCCGAATTACATTAAGAATCTCTTGACCTTGTGCAGATATATCATCTACATAATTCTCATTAAATTCTTTTGTAAAAGCTTCAACATCAATAGAATCTTGAGGATTAAATTGTTGAGGATCATTACCACCGTTAATCCATTCTTGATAACTTTGTTGAATACGAGCAGCAATACGTTGTTGAACAAGTAAAGATAATTCTTGTCTAAGTTTACGATTACGAGCAAGCATTACTTCTGGATTATTAGCTCCTACAATAAAATCATGAGGATTTTTAATATATTCACTAACATATCTTCTTATAATACCTTTCATTAAATCATAATTGCGCATAGTAGCAGGAAAACGTTTAAATTTTTCTTGAGTAGCATTATAAGGATTTAATATCTTTTTATAAAATTCATCAGGAATATTACCATTAAGAATAGCATATTTTATTTCTATTTCTGAATTATCGCCTCTATTAGCAATACCTTGAGCTATAATCCAATCACAACAATTAGCTGCCCAAGCAGCGTCTTTTTTATCACTTGGAATGCGTTGTAAAGGAAAATCAAATTCTTGTACGTTACTTCTCATATAATTATACTATTAATTAAAACCACGGTCTTGATAATATATTACTATCATAATCATCAATATTTTCACTATTAAGTTGCTTTCGATTACTAAGTTCATCTTGCGCTTTAAGATTCATAGCTTTCCACTCAATACCTCTAAGAAGCATAGAAGAAACACGGTCATAATTACCTTTAACACTCCATTTCTTTAATTCAAGAATAGTTTGATAATCATATATTCTATGAAAATTTCTTAAAGTATTTCCAAATTCATCTTTACCAATTTCTTCATAAAGAAATTCTTTAGTAAGACGAATACAATCTAACTTATGTTGTTCACCAGAAATATTATAACCATAAGTAGTATTAATTTTTCCTTTAAAAGTAGGATCAAAAACTTCTAATGGTTCACAAGATAAATATTTTAAAGCATTCCATTTACGAAAATTAGAAACAGTTTCACCTCGGTTTACTTCGACATTAGTTGTTCCAATACAATTATAATATTTAGCTAAAAGATAACAAATTCTATCAGCTTCTTCAAGAGTATCAGGACGACCATAATAAGTACAAACAAGTTTTTGTTTAAAACCATTAAGATAATGAGGATTTTGCCAAACCATAATACTATTATGAGAATGTTTCATAGTAACTTCATCTTTATTTTTATTAACACCTACAGGGTCATAATTAATACTATATAAACCTACAGGTATTTCTTTTATTAAAGCTCCATCAGCTCTTTTAGTTTCAACATATTCTGGAGTAAACCAACGTCTAACACAACCATGAGGATCTTCATGTCCTCGTCTTGGAACACCTACAATATAATCGTAAGTTTTCTTATTTTCAGAATGTAATTTAGCATTACTTTTAAATATAACTTTACCTTTTTCGTCAATTTCAAGATTACCGTCTACATAAAAATGTAAATCAGTATCTATTCTAAGTCTATCTTCCCAAGCAGTTAATTCTTCTGAACTAAATATATTTTCAGAAGCACTACTGAACGATTCAGCGGGAAAATTAGCATATTGACCAAGATAATTAATATAATCAGAATATTTCTTTACACTATTTTTCTTTTCAATTCTTTCTCGACGAGATATTTCAAGACCAACAAGTATATTACTATTACCGTCTTTATCTATACCTTTAACACCGTCTATTTCTCCCTGCAAACCCCAACAATATGCTTTAAAGAAACCACAAGTTTCATTACGACAATCTTTATCCCAAACATTTTCAAAAGGCATAAAATTAAAACCTTTAACATTATAAAAATTTTGTTCAAACATTTGCATATTACCAGAAGTAGCAGTTCCCCAAGCACATAACATACCTGTAGTATAAGCACCCGTTCTCATTGCAGGTTCAGTAACATTCATAAAATCATCAAAATTTTCCATTGTAGAAACTTCCTCTACTTTAACTTTAATAGCATCTTTACCAATAGCACAATCTGGATTATTAGCAGCGCTTACGCTAATAAGCGCAGAACGCCAAGATTTATCAGCTTCAACGCCATTTGGAAGTTTATAACCTAAACGAAAATCAGACTTAACAGTACTAAGTATTCCACGAACAAAAGGAGTATTTTCTTCATAAAACTTTAAATCATTAACAGCAAAATCTGTAAGACCGCCTGTTTGAGTAAGATATTTTTTATCAACAGCAACATGAATAACTACTTTACGAGATTCGCAATTAACAGCATTAGCACTATCTGCGGCCATAATATAAGAAAATCCACCACGACGAGTTTTATCAATCAATAAATGAAAACCATTTTTTTCAGCAAATTCAAGTATATTAAAAATCCACCATTGACTATCAATAAATAAAGGTCTTGCATATTTCTTTTTAGCGGTTGACTTCATACCATTAACAACAGTAGATTCATCAAGCTGTTCAATTCTACAATAATTAAGAAAATTATAATGACTGCCAGTAATATGAATATTCTTAATTTCTCCATTAGCTAATTTAAGACAAGGAGCATCAAAACCATATTTACGTCTATATTGTTCTCTACGTCTAAATTGTCTATGAGGAATAGAATCTTCTTTATAAGCTGTATATTTTCTATTATTATCAAAATAAATTCCTACTTCTTGAAGTAATTCTGTATTAACAAATTTAGCAGTAGGATCAATATTCATTAAAAACCCACCGCTATCGCCAACAAGAAAATAATCATAAGGATCGTAAAAGCCACATTCTGAAGCCTTTTTATATTTCTTTTCTTTGTCAATTTCATTAATATAGTCCAAAAAAGGATAACTTTCCATAATAAACTATTTTATTAAAATAGTCACTATAGTAACAACTACAGCAACTCCAGCAATTCCACCAAATATTTTAGATTTAATTTTTTCTCTTTCTAAATCTTTTTTTATAGTTTCATTTAATTGAGCATTTGCAAGAAGTCTTTTTTGAAAATCATTAATAACATTTTCTTGTTCAAGAATATATTTATCTTTAAGAGTAATTATAGAATCTTGTTCTACAATAATCTTTTTAAAATATTTTCTTTCAATCATTTTAATATTAGCTTTACGGAGTAATTCAATAGGAATAGTAATTTTAACAGTGTCTGACTTCCATTCAATTCCCCGTAGAGGAGTATCATATTTATCACTCGCTAACAAGCTCATAAAACTGTTTAACAACATTACTATCGTTAGCATTAATAGCTTCTTGTATATCATCTTTCAAATCTTCTTTTATATTATATATAATACTATCTTTTTCAATTAAACGATATTTTATACTATCTAAAAATATATGATTATATGTAGTATCTTGTATAACAATGTTATCATTAATATTACTTTTGGCTTTCCTATAACCAATAGTATATCCAACAGAAAAAACTATTAAAGTAATAATTAACAATAACAATATCTTATTAAACTTTTCCATATTGCACTAAATTATGTTTAAGTTCTGGAGTAAATTTACCTGTAATAGTCATATTGCAAACTTGTTGAGCGAGTCTAATAGAAGTAGTTACTCCACAATTAACAGCGGTATCAAATAATTCATGGGCTATTTTTTGACTTGGAATGTCATCGAGTTCAAGTCTATCCCAATAATTAATTTTATAAATTCGTTTAACTTCATTAGTAATTTCTTGATTATTTTTTAATCTATTATTAATACCTTTAGTACCAAATCTTTTTTTAATATCATCAATAATATTCCACATTTTAGAATTTGGATTATATCGTCTACTTATACCAAGATAAGTTTCTCCACCAATATCATCAGGATCATCAACATATCCTCCTTCAACTACTATTACTTTTTTAAATTCTTCATCAAAATTAGCCATAATTATTCTCCTTTCAAAACACGATTAATCCAACCTTTGTAAAATTTCATTTGAGAAGGTTTTTTATCAACAAGATTTGTATAATATTTAATACGACTAAGTTTATATCTTGCAACAAATAAATCTTCTCCAATAGAATCTCTAACACTATTAAGACTATCTCTTGTTAATTGAAGTTCTCGTTCAAGATTAACAATTCTAATAACATTAGAATTATCAGATATAGTATCTTTAACAGGCACATATATCACTTCCTTCTCTACGGGGGATTGAACACAAGCAGAAACTGCAAGAACGGCAAGAACGACAAATATTATATTTTTCATAACCATATCAAAATAAAGTTTTAGAAGTTATTCTTGAAGCAGCAATATTTTTACGTCTATCTTCAAGAATATTAATTATTTCAGTTCTAAGATATTTCATTTTATGTACAGTAACAATTTCTTTAGGATTCTTTTTAAGATGATAAAGACCATCTGGGAAACGTTTAGGCATTCCATATTCATTAAGAACAAAATCTGAATCAATATGACAAAGCCATAAACCGGCACAAGGAAGTCCTAAAACATATTCTACCATAAAAGCATACATGGAAAGTTGTAAATTATATATAGCTCCGTTACAATCAGCTAAATGAGCGACTGGAGGCAAAAGTTTATTATTAGTAGAAACCCAAACATCAGTTGTTTGATGAGGATTTTGTCTTTTATCTTTTTTATAATAACCACTTTCAAATTTAAGACCCCCACGATTAGTTTTCCAATCTCCTATAATAAATTTATCTTCACGAAGAATAAGAATATCAATAGTTCCGCTAATTAATAAATCTGGTATAAAACCACCAATTTCAGAATATATTTTATATCCATTAGTTATATAATAATCAAATATTTCATAAATTTTAGGATATTTATTTTCAGTCTTTTGTATAAAGTCATCAAGAATAATAGGTTTAACATATTGGTCTATAGTTTCAATATCCGCAACAGTAGTCATACTATTATCATTACGTTTAATATGTTGTACAGCTTTATAAAACATAGATGTATCTTTAATACTATCTTCCAGACCATTATGAGTTTTAGTACCACGTTTACAAGCCTCATCAGTTATTTCTTGCCATTGTTTAGCGAGTCTTTCTTTGCTAATATGAAGTTCTTTAGCTTTTTTATTAAGCCAATATTCTTTATCAAATTTTGGCTTATAATTATGAAGTAGAGTAGTAGTTGAAACATACTCATTACCAAGATTATCAGTATATTTATGAGAAGGCTCATCAAAAAATAATCTAATATCGTCATAAATAGGTCTAACTTTATACATAATAAAACAATTTAAATTAGGTTATTAATCTTTTATTTGTTTAATAACTTGATACAAATATCCAGCAAAAGTATTAACAAATTTTTCATTACTACTAAGCTCAGTTTCTCCCATAGTATCTAAAATTCCATGTATAACTTCATGTATAAAAGTAGAATTAATACTTTCTTGATGTTGTTTACAACCATTAAAATTTTGAGCAATAACGATTTCGCTTTCTCCTAATGATATTTGTCCAAGATAACCATTATCTAAATGATCAATAAGTTTAACTTCAATAACTTGACCGCCAATAGTTATATTATCAGGTATTTTCATATTATATTAAAAATTATTTTCATCTGCGTCCATACTACTAAGAATTTGTCGTCCTCCACGAGCAAATTGTTCTTCTTCTTCATTACGAAGATTATCATAAGCTGTACCAAGAGCTTTAGTCAAAGATGGAATTTCTGCGATACGTTTACTAACAGAATCCATTAAAGTTAGAATAGGAGTAATATCTTCATCTGTTATAACTCCACTAAGTTTTTTATTTAATTGTTCGTTTATTTTAACAGCAGCTATAGAAACTAAATGAACAGATTTTTGTAATGCTTCTAAAGCAACTCCAGCTTCTGTAATATTACGAACATAATATTTATCAATAAGTTTCTTAACAAGAGAATCAGGTTTATAATCTTTAGGCAAATCATAATTTTCTATTGCCATTTTAAGACTTTCTTCATAACTAAGTCCTTGTTGTTTAGCAGGAGATTTAGGATCTCCAAGATAATATATAACACCTACTTCTGCTATATATTTATGTTTATCTTTTGAAGTATCTCTTTGCCATAGTAATAAAACATCTTTATCTTGTAATTGACGAAGAGTAGGAGCTTTAGGCATACCAGTATCATCAACAGTTAATAATTTATCTATAATTAAACCATTTACCATATATGAATTATTTTATCATTCGTTGTTACTAAGTTCTCTATATAATTCTTCAAACTCTTCATTATGCTCAACAGGAGTTAAACAATATATGGCAAAAATATAAAAATCAGCATATGTTTTACCAACACTTTCATACAATTTATTATATTGTTTATGATTGATTTTTTGAATCTTATAAAGTTCACGTTTTAAATCATTTTTTCGACGTTCTTCTTTTTTAAGTTTATCAATAGATTGTCTAACATAATCTTTATATTCTTCTCTACTCATACTTAAACGAGCTTTTTTAAAATCAAATCTACGACTAACAATAGCTTCTCTTAAAGGACTTTTACGAATACAACCGATATATGGAATATTAACAGTCTTAGATTGCTTAATATTTTCAGCAGCATATTTCTCAAGATTGGTAATAATAACTTCACACATTAATTTATCTTCTTCAGACTTAAAACCAATACTATTAATAATATCTTTCATAGTATTAACTTCAAGCTCATTATTTAAATCAGAATCATATATATTATCTATAACATTTTTATCCATTTGATTACTATTGTTAATAACAGTCGTTACAGATTAAGCATGAATGCCCTCACTGCGTTCGGGCAAATCCCCCGTAGAGAAGTTCATCACTATCTCACTCATCACTTGCTTTTTCTCTATAACGACTGTCATATGTTTGTTAATTAAGTTCACTTCTATTAATAAAAGGATCTGTAACTATATGATTGACATCAACAGCTCCTCTTATATCATTCACCGCAATTATTTTAAATTCAAGAACAATAATTCTTGGAGATTTAGCTATCATTAAACCTTTATTCAAATTATTATCTACTTTAATAACGTTTTCATCTTTATCATATATAGCTTTAATAAGTTCTGGATCAGAATTAATATATTCAGCTATATTATTATAAGCAGCCATTGTTTTAATATTAACTTGAGTTCCAAGTTCAATAGCTGTTCTATTCAGAATAAGTTTATCGCCAATATTTGCATTTATAAACTCAGCATCTTCATCGCTAATAGCAGCAAGTAAAGGAGAAACAGCAACAGTAGAAGGTTTCTTAGCATTAATAGAAGTCATAAAATCAAAAAGTTTTGTATCAAAACAAAGAGCTACAATACAGTAATGTTTAGGAAGTTTAACTCCTTTAACAAGAGTATTTAAAACTTCAGGAGTAATCTCTCCAATAGAAGAAGGAATTCTAATTCCATAATTCTTCTTTTTACTTTTAATTTCAATCATAGTTTAAATAATTTGTTTAACAATATGTTAATTAAGAAGTTCAGCACCATTTAAAACACACGTACAACCACCTTTATAATGGCCAACAACAGCAGCGTCAGTAGCAGTGTCACGAGCAACATGTATATATAATAGCAAGTATATATAATATATAAATATATTATATATACTTGTAACGCACGTAAAACGTATTATAATATATAATATTTATATTATATATTATAATACGTTTTACGTGCTTTTTATATAATATACGCATGGTTATAGAATCTTATTAGTATTACTTTTAGGATTAAGTTCAACAGCAAAAAGTTTTGCTTTTTCAAGACGATATTTATTTATTTGAACAGCAGAACCACATGCGATATTGTTATCAATATCAATATACACAAGACCTTTATCTCGAAGAGTATAAAGACTTCTGAAATAAGTAGTCGCAGAAATTTCATATTCGTCTTTAGCTTTTTGTCTTACAATAGGCGACGCAACTTTACGATTGTAATTAACAACAACTTTCAGAAGATTAGTCTCAGCGGGTTTAAGATTATAAACACCGCTTAAAAGAGCCACAAATAGATCAATACCATTAATATCATTATTCGTAACAAATTTAACAATATCAGTACCAGTAAAATTATGTAGATTTTCTTTATCTACATATAGAATATCAACTGTACGTTTATCAATACTAAGTTCCATATTTACCAAATTTGGTAACCAATATAACCACTTTTTGGTAACTAACAAGGATAAATAATAATTTTTTATTATCTTGTACTCGAAATAATAATTAACCTGTTAGTGATATGATAGAAAAAATTTATGAAATTAGTTGTGATAATTGTAGTCATACTATTAATCACACCTTTTATAAACCTACTATTAAAGATTTAAAAGAAGATAATATTATTTGTTATAAAGGTAAACAATTCTGTTGTGAAGAATGTTTAGAAGAATATAAACGTGCTCACAAAAAGAGTGTAGATATTTCTATTCATATAGATAATTCTATTGTTCAATAAGCTATTATTATATATTATATATTATAGTAAATTATTTTACAACATTTACTATAAGTTATTTCCAGGTTGCATATATAACAATTGCATATATTTATTTAGCAGCAGTAATTTTCTTATTGAAAGATGATTTATTAAAGAAATTGGAAGAAGTAGAAAAAATAAAAAAAGAACAAGAAAAAGTAAGGGAAGAAATAAAAGAACAAGAAGATAATAAAGAACCAGAATCTAAAGAAGAAAAAGAACCAAAAAATGAAGATAAAACAGATGATGAAAATAAGGATGCACCTAATGATCAAGAACCAGATGGCTCTGAGGCATAATGAAAATATAGAGGAATATGTATAGTACGGAATTTTAGAAAGGGTTATTAAAATGAAAGAAGACAAGAAAAAGGAAGAAAACAAAAAATTAGATATAATAAAATTAGTAATATTAACAATTTTATTAATTGCACTAATTGTTGTATCAATAGTATTAATAGTAAAACGACAAACAAATGATGATGAACAAGATGATAAAGTTCTTGCATATACAGAATTAGTAAAAGAAATTCAAAATAAAAATGTAGAAAAAATTGAAATGACAGTTGGAAGTACAACATTAAAAGTAAAACTAAAAGATGAAGAAGAAGAAAAAAAAGCAATAATACCAAATACCCAAGTATTTATGGAATTAATTCAAAGTCAAACGCTTGAAGGAAATGAAATAAAATTAGAACAAAAAACAAGAAGTGTAATTTCACAAATTCCATCATATTTCTTTTCAATATTGCCAACAGCAATAATGGTTGCACTATTTATAATGATTTATAAAATGCAAGGTTTAGGTGATAAAGGGCAAGTTTATGAAGAAACAGAAAGAAAAACAAAAATTACATTTGATGATATTGCAGGATTAGATGAAGAAAAGGCAGAATTAAAAGAAATTGTAGAATTCTTAAAAGAGCCAAAAAGATTTACTGAAATGGGAGCAAAAATTCCAAAGGGAGTTTTACTATATGGAAAACCAGGAACTGGAAAAACATTAATAGCAAAAGCAATTGCGGGTGAAGCAGATGTTCCGTTTATATCTATGAGTGGATCAGAATTTATTGAAATGTTTGCAGGTCTAGGAGCTTCAAGAGTTAGAAAATTATTTGAAAAAGCAAGAAAGATTTCACCATGTATAGTTTTTATTGATGAAATAGATGCAATTGGTTCAAGAAGAACAAGTAATAGTGGTGCAGAAACAGAAAACAACCAAACATTAAATCAATTATTAGTTGAAATGGATGGATTTTCATCAGAAGAAACAATTATAGTTTTAGCAGCAACAAATAGACCAGAAATGCTTGATAAAGCATTATTAAGACCAGGAAGATTTGATAGACAAATAACAATACCTGCACCAGATATAGCTGGAAGAGAAGAAATCTTAAAAATCCATTCAAAGGATAAAAAATTAGCTAATGATGTTTCATTACACAGTATTGCAGAAGATACAGCTGGATTTACAGGAGCTGAACTTGCTAATATTTTAAATGAAGCGGCAATAATTGCAACCAAAAATCAACATAATGCAATAACAAATGATGATTTAGATGAAGCAGTAAAAAAAGTTACAGTTGGTCTAGAAAAAACAAGTAGAAAAATTTCAGACAAAGACAAAAAATTAACTGCATATCATGAAGCTGGACATGCAATTGTAAGTCAATTTTTACCAACACAAACAGCAGTAAAAGAAATATCAATTGTTCCAAGAGGCGTAGCTGGTGGATATACAATGTATAAATCAGACGAAGATAAATCATTTATTTCCAAAACAGAAATGGAAGAAAAATTGATAGCATTACTTGGAGGAAGAGCTGCTGAAAAAATAGTTTTAGATGATATTTCAACAGGAGCAAGTAATGATATAGAAGTAGCAACAGAAATTGCTAAAAATATGGTTACAGTATATGGAATGAGTGATGTTGTTGGTCCTATATGTTTAAAGAGTAGTGACGGAAATTATGAATATCAATTATTAGGAAATAATATGGAAGATGTAATAGGTCAAGAAGTAAAAAAACTTATAGACACAGCATATAAAAGTGCTCAACAAATTTTATTACAAAATATGGATCTATTACATGCAATAGCTGCAGAATTAATAGCAAAAGAAAAGATAAATGAAGAAGAATTTAATAAATTCTTTATGCAATAGTTAATAAAAAGGAGAAACAAAGGATGGAAGAATTTGCAGAATATATTTTAAATGAAGAAGACTTAATAGCTAAGGAAGAAATAATATATTTCTTAGCGCCTAAGTTAGGAATTAATTTTGATAAAGCAACAATATTTAAAACTGAAATAGCAAGAATGTTTTTAAAGTATACTAAAATAAGATTAGATCATAATTTAATATTAACTGCATGTTTACTATGTAATTGTAAAAAAGTTGATGATGCTCAGAAAATTGGAAAAGTACAAACATATGCAATAGAAGGAGCACAATTATTAAAAAAATTAGGATTTGATGCAAGATTCTGTAAAATATGTGAAGGTGTAAATAGATATAGTGAACAAGAAAGAAGAGAACCTGAAAGTGATATTCTAGAATTAGTAGATCAATTTGGAGGTATGTTACTAGATAGACCAGAGAGAATAGGATTAAATCCAGATGAAGCATTAGTTTTATTAGAACATAGAAACCTAAAAAATGAATATAATAGATATTTAGAAAGTTTTAGAGAATTTGCACAAACTTTTGATAAAGTATATATTCAAGGTGTTGTAAATACAACTGTTTTTGCAAGATTGCAAAAATTAGTTAGAGAATCAAAAGATGTTCCAGAATTTGTGGACAAACTTTCTGTAGATTATTCTGTTACTGTCGACCAAAAAATAGTAGAAGTATTGAAAAATACAACTGTTGAAACAGAAAATAAATCATTATTTACAAATGAAACAAAAGAAAAAATATTAAAACATATAGAATAAAGAAAAGGAGGATATGCTAGCTTTTTAGCTAGCATAAACTAGATATGTACGAAGTATTTGCAGATTTACATGTTCACATAGGAAGAAGTGAAAATGGAAAGCCAATAAAAATTACAGCAGCAAGAAGTTTGAATTTTGCTAATATTGCAAAAGAATGTGCTGAAAGAAAAGGAATAAATATAGTAGGAATAATAGATTGTGCATCACCATATGTAATAGAAGATATTGAAAAATTTCTTCAAACAGGAGAA